>OGPB01001694.1_pt1 | contig 12347 bp, 14 predicted proteins | sample 1552821 | NCBI WGS metagenome assembly OGPB01 (sample SAMEA2580192, study PRJEB22360) | human gut metagenome | biome: human gut; feature: human-associated habitat; material: faeces | place: Denmark | collected 2008/2010 | reverse complement strand
GGCGTGAAAAAATCCCAGATCATGAAAAGGAATGCGAGAACACATGAGGGCTCCGAGGCAATCTGGGAGTATCAGAAGGAAATTATTGAACAGAATATAAAAAAAGGCAATATCATAGATGATATGTAAGGAGATATGTAGGAAGATATATGGATCAGGAATTACAAAAAGAACGATATGAATTAGTGACGGGACGCATCCGGGAGATTGCAAAAGAAGAGAGCGTACCTGCCCGCTACCAGGAGTATTTTCAAAAGACAGCATTATTTTTAGAAAAAGTAGATGAAACACTGCAAAAAAAGCAGCAGGGACTCCCCTGCTGCACAAAACTCTATTCTTTTGCATACGCGGACAACACCGTCTCCGCCCGGGCGCGCACGCTGTCGATCAGGCTCTGGGGCTCCAGCACCTGCACGCGACCGCCGTACTGCATCAGCCAACTGACCATGCCCTCACTGACCGCCGCCGAAATGGTGGTCTCAAAATGATCGCCGTCCACCGCGTGAATGGGAATGGCCGTGCCGAAGCGGTCCACCATTTCCTCCAGTGTATCCAGCTTGCAAAGCAAGCGCACCGTTGCGGTCTCGCCGGAGAACATATTGAACATTTTGGCGGCATAGTCCGCCGTATCAAACCGGCCCTTATACGCGCTGACATCCTCCACCGGTCGTGCCTTTTGGCTCAGTGGTGTAATACGGCGCATACGATCCAGGCGCAGATTCATCAGATTGTCATATTTTTCGTTATTACAAACCAAATAGTAGTGATCGTCCTTCCAGATCAGCGCATAGGGCGACACGGTAAAGATTTTCTCTCGGAAGGTCTTTTTATTCTTGGGATCCACCGCCCGGCGCTTGTAGGCGAACTTCACCTTACAGCCGTCACAGATGGCTTGGTGCAAATTATCTATAATGTAATAGATCTCTTCATTCGAACATTTGTTCTCACTCTGGCAATACACCTGGCGCACCAAGCTTTCCGCCTGGCCGGCGGAGAGCAGACTCTCCAGCTTCTGCACCAGCTTCTCCGTCTTTTTCGGCGTAATGAACCCGGCGGACTGCACCGCGTCCATCAACATACGCACCTCTGCCAGCTCAAAAGTACGACCGGCCATGTAAAAGCCCCGGCGGGGATAGTCTGTGCGGCACACATCAAAGCCCACCTCCTGGAGCGCTTTAATATCCGCATAAATGGATTTACGCTCGCACCGGATACCATAGTCGTTCTGTAATCGTTCAATCAAATCCGTAGCAGACAGCGGATTTTCCTCATCGCTGTACTGCTGAAGCATCTGTAAGATGCGCAGTGTTTTTAACTTTGATGTTTGCAAGTAAAATCCCCCCCTATTGTATGGGCATTGTACCACAAAAGGGACAGTAATGCAAGGCCTACGGCAACTTTGATACAATGCGGCGAAACACCGGGCAGCAATCGGCAGCGCCGGAGGTGCCGTTTTCCCGCATCACCACAATGGCATAGCGGGGATGATCAAAGGGATACACCCCTGCAAAATAGGTATTGAGCACTTCCCTGCCCTGCACATAACGGCCGGACTGGGCGGTGGCGGTTTTACCGGCGGAGCGGCCACGATAATCGGCGCCACTGCCGGTACCTGCTGCTACCACCGTGCGCATATAGGCAAGCAGCGTCTTTGCATGCCTGCATCACGCGGCGAGGTTTCGCTGTCGCCTTGCCGGTCAAATCCGGCGAGCAATACACGCCGCCACCGGCGATGGCCGCAACGCAACGGGCAAAGTGCAGCGGTGTGTCCGTCAGCTTCCCCTGTCCAAAGCCCAGCAGTGCCAGCTGGCCGGGAGACGCCAGCACCGACAGAGACGGCAGCCGCCCGGCAGCGCTCTGAAAATCCTTATACAGCGCAATCGGCGTGCCGAAGCCAAAATCCAGCCCCATTTGGTACAAACGCCCGGCGCCTAACTTCTGCGCCAGCTGCACAAAGTAGCAGTTACAGGAATGGGCCAGCGCCTGCTCCATCGTCTGCCGACCATGCACCCGACCGTTTTGGCACCGGTAGACAGTATCGCCCACTTTAATTTCACCTTTACAGGTATAGACCGGCTGCAAGTCTGCTTCTAACGCCGCAGCGGTAACAATCAGCTTAAAAACAGAGCCAACAGCGTAAGCGGACAATGCGCGGTTATAGTAGTCCGCAGGTGCGCTATACACGGCGCGCACCTCTCCGGTCGGTACATCCAGCACCACCACAGCGCCGGTTTTGATCGACTCGGCCGCCTGCTCCACCGTCTTTTGAAGTTCCAGATCCAGCGTGGTTCGCATGGTGGCAGGGGCGCCGGTACGATCTGTTTGCTCCGTCATGGCATTGCCGGAGAGCACCCGCCCCATGGCGTCCGTGGCGAAGTTCAATTTTTTCTCCGTGGCAACGGCTGTATATTGACCCAGTCCGCCGCTGGCACTGTCCAGCAGCTGGCGGGCGTGGAGGGGGGTACTGTCCCGCACCGTGCGCTCCATAATTACAATATTGTTTGTATCCGCCTTAGCAGCTACCGGCTCCAGCACCGGATAGCCTTTTTGCAGTTCCTTTGCAATGCGCTGCACATCTCCGGGCGCAAACAGGCGCGGGAGTTCTCGCAGGCAATCCTGCGTGGGGCGGATCACAGCCACCCACTCTTTGCGGGTGCCGCCCATGGATCGTCCCAGTCGGTCTGTGATTTCCGTGTAGTTCTGTTCAAAGAGCAGGGTGTAGCTGTTATAGCTTTGACCTACGGCAAAATTGCCGCTGTGCGCCACATACAGCACCCGCCCGCAAACGACGGTAAATAGCAGGCACATAACCAGTGAAAATGCGTGAAGCCGTCTGCCCATAAAAATACACCCCCGGTGTAGTATGTACATCAGGGGTGCAAAAAATGCGTATTCTGTTTAGTCCTCGTCCCGCTTGCGGCGCAAAATAGCATCCGGGGACACCGGGCGATCCACGGCAAAGGAATACACCTCCGTTGCCTTATTGGCTGCCTCCGTACGCGTGCCGTCTGCCTCTCGCACCAGGTCTCGAACAGTCAGAGTATAGGGCTTTTGCCCCGGTTCCAGCACCTCTAGGACATCGCCCTCAAAGAAGCGATTGCGCTGATCCACGATCAACCGGTTCCCCTGCTGGTCTCGGTACAAGGCGCACACATCCCAGTTGCGCACATAGCCGCCGGTGTTCAGCTCCTGCCCATTCTGCAGCGGACCGAAGTTAAAGCCGGTGGTATAAACCCGATGGCTCATTTTTTCCATCTCCGCCAGCACCCAGTCCGGCACACGGAAGTCCGGGGACGGGTGGGCAAAATAAGCGTCCATCGCCTGACGATAAGCGTGGGTCACACCGGCGGAATAATAGGGCCTTGTGGAGCGGTCCAGCTTTAGCGGTATAATAGGCACTTTTGGCGCGGCCCTCGATCTTAAACGAGTCCACCCCTGCAGCCACCAGTTCCGGGATATGCTCGATCATACACAAATCCTTGGAATTGAAAATATACGTGCCGTTCTCCTCTTGATTGATGGGGAAATACTGACCCGGGCGGGTCTCCTCCATCAGGTGGTACTTCCAGCGGCAGGGCTGGGCGCAGTCACCACGGTTGGCGTCTCGCCCTACCATATAATCCGAGAGAATGCACCGACCGCTAAAGCTCATGCACATGGCACCGTGAACAAAGGCCTCAATCTCCAGCTCCGGAGGCGTATGGTCCCGGATCATCTTGATCTCGTCCAGTGAAAGCTCTCTTGCGGTGACGATCCGCTTGGCGCCCATTTGGTAAAAGGCATTGGCCGCCGCATAATTGACGATCCCCGCCTGGGTAGAAATATGCACTTCCACCTCCGGTGCCGCCTGCTTGGCAATAGCAAGCACGCCCATATCCGCAATGATAAAGGCGTCTACTCCTGCCGCCCGGGCACTGCGGAGGAAGTCCGGCAGCGCATCCAGCTCATAGCTGCGGGGCAAGGTGTTGCAGGTCAAATACAGCTTTTTCCCGGCAGCGTGCACCAGCTTGCAAGCCGCTTGCAGCTGCGCCGGGTCAAAATTGGATGGGTTGGAGCGCATACCGAATTGGGTTCCGCCCACATACACCGCGTCTGCACCGAACTTGACTGCCAATTCCAGCCGTTCCATATCCCCTGCCGGGGACAACAGTTCTACCCGCTTCATCATGCAGCCAGATAGGGGGCGTAGGTCTGTACCTTCTGCTTAAACTCGGCATAGGTCTTGGCAGTGTACAGGTTGCCCTTGGTGTCGTGGAAGAAGTAATAATAACCGGTATCCGACGGATGGAGCGCCGCCTGAATGGCCGCTTTACCCGGGTTGCAAATAGGACCGGCAGGCAGCCCCACCACCGTAGAGGTGGTCTGCGTGTTGTAATACTCCATATAATAGTCCGCCGTGTGGGCACTGGTTGAGGACAAATTTGGCTTAACAAAGTTGGTAATATAGTCTGAGGTGGACTGACAGCCCAGGGACGGGAAGTTGGTTTTATCGCTCAGGCGATTATGAATGACGGAGGAGATAGTTTTCATCTGCTTCTCACTGCCGGCTTCCTTTTGAATAATGGAGGCAATGGTCATTACCTCATACATGGAATAGACCAGCTTTTTGGCCTGGGCGCGATCTTTCTCGGAGATCTTGCTGTCGCCGTTAGACAGGAACTTCTTCACCACGCTGGACGCGTTCTCCCCCACAAAAAACTCGTAGGTATCCGGGAACATAAAGCCCTCCAGACGGTAAGGCACATGCTCATTTGCCTTTAAGTCCGCCACCATGGAATAGGTAAATTCTGTGGAATCGATCACAGACAGCAGCGCCGTTTTGTCACACACATCGTTCTCAGTCAGTTTATTGACGATCTCCGGTACGGTCATACCCTCCGGAAAGATCAGGGTCACCGTCTCCGAAGTGGCAGAGGAACCCTGTAAGGTCTGGAGCATACCCTCCAGACCCATTTTTCCGTTTAAGTAATACACCCCTGCCGGGTACGGTCCGCCGATGGGATCGTTAAGCACCTTATCGTGCAGGGTGGCAAAAAACTTGCAAAAGCCCTTGCACTTGATCAGTCCCTGGTCCGCCAGCAGGTCAATGGCATCCGAAGCGGTCTTGACCTCCTCCTGCATAGACACAGTGACGGTGGACTTGGTCTTGGTGATGGCCAAAATATCATTCATACAGAACACGGCGTACACAGACAGTGCCATGGACACCACAATCACCACAATAAAGAACACATAAGTGGACTTTACGCCGTTGCCTTTTTTCGCCGGCTTGCGTTTTGTACCCACCGGCGTGGTGCGGGGGGTGCGCTCCTGCACACCGTTAGAAAAATAGTAGTCCCCTTTACCACTGAGCTCCGAGGGATTAATACCGTTCTCCCGCTGATTTAAATCTCTGTTTTCATTCATACGCTGCTCCTTGCTCCACGGTGAACACCCGGTTCTCCGTAGCAATCTGCTGCACCGGCAGATCATAGTCCCCCACCGGCAGGCAGTCCTGCAAAAAATCATTATAGCAAAGTCCTAGGGTCACCCCACGGAATTTTGCCAAAAACCGGTCATAGTACCCCTTACCGTAGCCCAGCCGATACCCTTTGTTATCAAAGCAAAGACCCGGCACCAGGCACAGGGCCTGACCGTCTAAATCCATATTGTATTGGGGCGCGGCTAAAGACGGCTCCCGTACACCAAAGCTGCCGCTTTCCAGTTCTTCCAGCGCCTGCACCCGGTAAAAGGCCATTTGCCCGGCATCGTCCAGACAGCGGGGCAAATAAAGCGCCTTGCCCTCTGCCAGTGCACGGTGAAGGATGCCGTCCGTCTGTATCTCCTCCGGCAGGGCGGCATAGCCTAAAAGCACCCTTGCCTGCCCATAGGCGCTGCTGTCCAGCACCCGGCGGGCAATGGCGGCGTCCGCCGCGGCTCTGTTTATCTTATCCCGTCGCCGCTGCCGAAATGCGCGGCGCAGGTCACCCTTTACGGACATTGAATGGTCTTGCGCACGTTGGCTGCCATTTCACGACCCTCCAACTGGCACACAATCTCCAGCCCAAAGTCCACAGCCACACCGGCGCCCTTTGCGGTGATAAAGTCGCCGTCGCACACCACATGCTTTTTAGAAATGGTGGCACCGGTCAGTTCCTGCTCAAAGCCGGGAAAACAAATGGCTTCCTTCTCATTAAGCAGACCCTTATGTCCCAAAATAGACGGTGCGGCGCAAATGGCACAGATCAGCGTGTTGCGCTCTGCAGCCTGGTCAATGGCGTCCTGCACCACCGGGCTTTTTTCCAAATTCTTCGTACCGGGCATACCGCCGGGCAGCACAATGGCATCTACATTCTTGAAGCGAAAAGCCTTGTCGCTAATGTCGCAGGTAACGCTGACCCCGCAGGACGCAGTGATTACACTGCCGCCGATGCCAACGGTCATCACGCCGATTTTGGCCCGGCGTAGCATATCCACCGGCGCCAACGCCTCGATCAGTTCAAATCCGTCCGCTAAAAAGACATAAACCATAGTTATGTAACCTCCGTTAATCCATATACAGGCCAAAGTAGCCCGGTGGCAACGCCCGGCGACTCCACAGCATACCCACCGGCTCGGCAGTCAGCACATTGCCACTCTTTTGGATATATTCGCAAATCCGACCGTCCCGCACCGCGGCGATCCCATCGTCTTTACAATAGAAGCTGCCATCCAGCAGCACATTTTCCCGATACAGGTAGTCGCTATCTACCAGTTCCACCGCAGGTGTCGGTGTCCAAGCACGGCGGCAGTCAAAATACACCTGTGCCCCCGCCGTTTGCCAGCTGTCGTCCAACTGTGTCGGCGTGGCGGTACCAAACAGCAGGGACTGAAAACCGAATTTGGCATACACATCGAAAAGATACGCCTCTGCCGGCACTAAACATAGAAAATCATAATCCAATGCCTGGGAATAGTCAATACATTTTTGCATAAAGCCCTGTTTTCTATAATCCGGGTGGGTGGCTACCGCATACACATAAGCCCCCTGCTGTCCGTTATAGGTACAGTCCAGCAAAAACAGCATAGACACCAGCCGCTCCCCCACAAAAGCACCTACGCAGCGTTTGTGGCGGCAGTTGTCCAAAAAGAAGCGGATATACGCTTCATCGTCCCCAAACACCCGGTGCCAAAGATCAACGATCTGTGCGGCATCTTCCGTAAATTCAATTTTCGTCAACATAGGTGGCCACGCACTTCTCTAAGAATATCTCCGGGTGATAGGACTGCTTGGCCTTGCGCAAGCCCTCCAATCCTAAATCTTCTTCCCGATTCACATAGGTATAGCCACTTAGGCACTGCTGCGTGAATACCTGATTGATGATGGGGAACGCCCCGCGCATATCTGCCGGTGCCTTTTCAAAATGGGTCACAAAGCAGTCCTTACTGTGGGGCTCACCCATGGTGTAGGCGATCACCTTGCCGCCCACCCGGATCAGTCCGCCTACAAAGCCCAGCGCCTTGTAATTATCAAAGGCGGAGAGCACCGCTTCAAACTCCAGGGAAAACTCGGCGTCCTCTTCTTTTTGTTCCGTTTGGTCTTTCTCGTCAATCCAGCTGGTATGCAGGGCAATGCACTCCCCCACATTCTCCGGGGTGAGCACTTCAAACTGCCAGTCCGGGTACGCCTTCATAAAGTAGGTAATGTGCCCCCGCTTGCCGTGATACTTCTTTCCGGACAAATTGGCCATTTTCTCTACACTGTAAATATAATCGTTATAATCGTCGGAATATGTGTAATTGAATTTTCCCGGGAAATCTGCCTCCAGCAGTTCTTTATAGCTGGCGGTCACACCCAGCAGGCGTAAAGTGACGCCATTTTCTGCCGCGTCCTGCTGTAACACCCGCACCGCATCGGCAAAATCGCCGGTGCCCACCGGGGGCGAATACGCAATGTCTGCCCCTCTGCCATAACGGATCAGCAAAAAGTCCTTGTAATGGCAAATGCAGGTCACATACGCCGTGCGCCAAACGAAAATGTTGCCAAATGTATACTCGCAGTTCATACTGTGGGCGTGGGACAGGCATTGATCCACCCAGGGCTTGTCCGTAATTTTCGGTTCCTTGAAATCAAGCATAAATGCGTTAATCTCCTTTGTTCTCGTTGCGTTGCAGCTTGTGCTTTTCACCGTTCGGCTCCACCACATAGGTGTTATCCAGTTGGCTGACCAAACTACGCTTAAACGAATCAATGTAGCGACGGCGCAAAGCGCCCTGTTCTTCCTTTTCCGCCGGGGTCAGACCCTCCGGCGTTTTGGCCTTACGGGCCAGCGCGTTAATGCGCGCGATTTCTTCCGGTTTCATCAGTCCAAAAAGTCCTTTAATTTCTTACTTCTGCTGGGGTGGCGCAGCTTGCGCAGTGCCTTGGCCTCAATCTGGCGAATACGCTCACGGGTCACATTAAATTCCTTACCCACTTCCTCCAAGGTCTTGGGGTTGCCGTCCTCCAAGCCAAAGCGCAGACTCAGCACCTTTTCCTCTCTGGGGGTCAGGGTCTTAAGCACATCGGCCAGTTGTTCCTTAAGCAGGCTCATAGAGGCAGCGTCTGCCGGGGCCAGCGCGTCATCGTCCGGGATAAAGTCGCCCAAATGGCTATCTTCCTCTTCGCCGATGGGGGTCTCCAAAGATACCGGCTCCTGGGCCACACGCATAATCTCACGCACCTTATCTACCGGCATTTCCAAATACTCGGAAATCTCGTCCGCCGTAGGCTCACGGCCGTTTTGGTGCAGCAGTTGGCTGTTGGCTTTCTTTACCTTGTTGATGGTCTCCACCATGTGCACGGGAATACGGATGGTACGGGCCTGGTCCGCAATCGCGCGGGTAATGGCCTGGCGGATCCACCAGGTAGCATAGGTGGAGAACTTGAAGCCCTTGGTGTAGTCAAACTTGTCCACTGCTTTGATTAAGCCCAGGTTGCCTTCCTGGATCAGATCCAAGAACTGCATACCGCGACCCACATAGCGTTTGGCAATGCTCACCACCAAGCGCAGATTGGCCTCTGCCAGTCGCTTCTTGGCCTTTTCGTCATTATCCGCAATGCGGATTGCCAGCTCAATCTCCTCCTCCGGGGTTAGTAGCGGCACCCGGCCGATCTCTTTCAAATACACCTTGACCGGATCGTCCATGGCCGCGTTATCGTTAGTGGCTACCGTCTCCGCAGCGTCCGTCTCCTTGGGCAAATCCACTTCCAGCGGAATACCGTCCAGCGCCTCGGCAGAAAAGTCGTCTACAATACTGATATTGGCCGAGTCAATCATCTCGTTCAGTTTTTCCAGCTCGTCCACATCCAGGTCAAGCTCCACAATTACATTGTCGATCTCTTGTGCGGACAGGTGGCCGGACTGCTTGCCCCGCTCCACCAGCTTCTTAAAGGCAGCGTTTTTCTTTTCTTCGCTCACCTGCTGCTGGGCAGGCAAATGCAATTCATTGTTGCTCATAGTCTGAATCCTCATTTCATCGTATTTCTATATGTAAACCCATGGTTTATGAATGATGGCGAAACAGGTCACGAAAGGCCTGGTCGTCCAGTTCTGCCGCGCTCTCCTGCTTTTTTTGCTGCTCAGCACGAATGGTTTGCAGGCAGTCGGAAAATTCCTGCTTGGCGTCCGCTGACTCACCGCCACGAGCAATAATACCGGACAAGCGACCCATCTCGTCGTCCGTCAACCGGTCCCGCAGGTCCATCAGCTCCGTACCGTCGCCCTTTTCCAGCCGTTGCAAGATCAGCGTAAACACCCGTTGGGCAAAGCCGGGAGTCAGCCACTGAGGGTCAAAGTCCTTGCACAGGCGGCTGCAATCCGGATAGCGCAGCAGCAAGCTGATCAACCGATCCTCCGCCCGCAGCTTACGCAGGGAGGCGTCTGTGGCCATCGTTTCCCGAGCGGTCTTTCGCATATTCTCCTGCACAATACGGTTGAATTCCCGTTTTTCTCTCCTGTTGCCTTGACGGGCAACCAGGTCTTGCAGCTGCACTTTCATATTCTGCCGCTCCACACCCAGTTCCTCCGACAAGCGGGATACATACAAATCCTGCTCCACCGGCGGCAAAGTTGCCAGAATTTGCAGTGCGCCGCCGATAAAGTCGATCTTGCCCTGGGTCGTGGCCAAATTGTATTGACGGCGCAGGGCCAGCCGGCGAAACTCTGTTTCGTTAGACGCGCCCTCCAGCATACCCTTAAACTTGTCCCGACCGTAGGTACGAATAATTTCGTCCGGATCCTTGCCGCCCACCAGTGCGGGAATGCGCACTTTCACATCTGTTTGGTCAAACAGGGTCATGGCCTTTTGCAGTGCCTTTTGCCCCGCCTCGTCTGCATCGTAGGTTAGGATCACTTCCTTGGCATAGCGGCTGATCAGCCGCACCTGCTCCGTAGTCAGCGCCGTACCGCAACCGGCCACCGCATTGGTAAACCCGGCCTGGTGCATGGCAATCACATCCATATAACCCTCGCACAAAATCAGCGCGTCCTCTTTGCTGTCTTTGGCAAAGTTCAGGGCAAACAGCTCGTTGGTCTTTTTGTACACCAGCGTGTCGCCGGTGTTGATATACTTGGGCTTGCTGTCATCCAGCACGCGGCCGCCAAAGGCGATCACATTGCCCCGCACATCAATAATGGGGGTCATGACCCGGTTGCGGAAGTTGTCATAATACCCTTTTTGCCCTTTTCGGGCCAGCCCGGCGTCTACCAGTTCTGCCGGTTGGTAGCCCTTGGCACGCATATGCTTGAGCAATGCGTCCCACTGATTGGGGGCAAAACCCAAACCAAAATGATTGATCGTGGCGGCACTCAGTGCACGACCGATATAATAATCATAGCCCACCTTGCCCTCCGGGGACAGCAGCACGCTATGGTAAAAGCGAGCGGCCTCTCGGTTCATCTCCAAGATCCGGCGACGCCGTTTGGACAGAGAGTCGTCAAATCCCTCCTGGGGCATTTGCAGCCCTGCCCGCTGGGCCAGGGTCTTAACTGCGTCCAAATAGTCTAAATTCTCAATCTTTTTTACGAAGGTGATGGCGTCCCCACCGGCACCGCAGCCAAAGCAGTAAAAGGACTGCGTGGCCAGGTACACGGTAAAGGACGGCGTTTTCTCATTATGAAAGGGGCACAAACCCACCAGAGTGGCGCCACGACGCTTTAAGGTCACATAAGTGGAGATCACATCTTCTATATCCGTTTTCATTTTTAATTCCTGCAAAAAACTATCGCTCAAAGCCACGATCTCTCACCTCTTTCTGTCCATACTATAATGACCCTTACTCATGCCAAAACATAGGCACAAACAGGTGGTTAAACACTTTCAGTGCATAAGTATCGCTCATACCGGCTATGTAGTCGCACACGGCACGCTCGTCGCCGTCCTCACCGGCAATGCGCACATATTCCTCCGGCATTTCCTCCACATGGTCAATGTAGTAGCCATAAATTTTCGTCAGCATATCCACGGCTTTGCGCTCCTCGCCCTTGCACACCGGGTTGGTATATACGGCGGTAAACATAAAGTCGTGCAGATCGCAAAACAGCTCGTAAGTGTCCGAGCTCATACGAATCTTGTCCGTACTGTTCTCGATCACATCAAGCACCATGTGGTTAATGCGCTGGGATTTGGTCATGCCCAATGCCATACGCAATTCCAGCGGAATATCCTCCTCCGCCATAACACCGGCACGGCAGGCGGCGTCAATATCATGATTGATATAGGCGATTTTATCCGCAATGCGAATGATCTGCCCCTCCAAAGTGTAGGCCTCCTGTCCCTTGGTGTGGCAGAGAATGCCGTTTTTCACTTCATCGGTCAGGTTCAGCCCGGCGCCGTTTTTCTCGATCTTCTCCACCGTGCGCACGCTCTGGGCATAGTGGGTGAAACCGCAGGAGCACAAGCTGTTCAGCGCCCGCTCCCCGGCGTGACCAAAGGGGGTGTGCCCCAGATCGTGCCCCAGGGCAATGGCCTCGGTGAGATCCTCATTCAGCTGCAACGCACGGGCAATGGTGCGGGCGATTTGCGCCACCTCTAAAGTGTGGGTCAGGCGGGTGCGGTAGTGATCACCGCTGGGCGCCAGAAACACCTGGGTCTTGTGCTTGAGCCGCCGAAAGGAACGGCAATGAATGATCCGGTCCCGGTCACGCTGAAAACAGGTGCGGATTTCGCACGCCGGCTCCGGCCGCAAACGGCCGCGGCTCTCTGCCGCCAAGCAGGCTTTTGGCGACAATATGCGTCTTTCATTTTCTTCCGATCGCAAACGAATTGCACTGTCCATAACGCCACTCCTATCCAATAGTCTATATTTTATACGCAAAAAGAGAAAAAATCCCTTTATTTTATAAATT
>OGPB01001692.1_pt1 | contig 12350 bp, 6 predicted proteins | sample 1552821 | NCBI WGS metagenome assembly OGPB01 (sample SAMEA2580192, study PRJEB22360) | human gut metagenome | biome: human gut; feature: human-associated habitat; material: faeces | place: Denmark | collected 2008/2010 | reverse complement strand
CCCCTGCCGTAAACGGGCGCGCACTGGCGGGCAGGCCCTGTATCCTGGGGGTTGCTGGGTTTCCGGGGGATGGTTAATGTCGCCGGCCCCCTTTCCTGTTGTAGCGGAATGTGAATATCAACAGCCCTGCCACCGCCAGCGGCATGCCGATCAGCAGCCACAGGCTTGGCGCGTCTGCACCCGTGTGGGGCAGCTCAGGCGTTTTACGGTTCAGAACGGTAAGGGTCAGGGTGTAGGTGTTATTGGTGCCCGGCTTAAACGATTCATCACTTTCCGAAACTTCCACACCATCAATAGAACACTTGCCGCCTTGGGTAAATTCGATCACAATTGGCTGTGCCAACAGGTTGTACCCCGGATGTGCCTTGGTTTCCGTCAGGCGGTATGTACCGGGTTTCAGATTTTTGAACGGGTTCGGGGTTATCTTGCCGTCCTTTCCGGTTGTACCGGTAATGGAACCTATGTTTGTGCTATCGAATGGGTAGTTTTCATCTACCACCCACTGCGTTTTTCCTTCGGTTGTTGTTTCGACCAGCTTTTCCAGCTTGAACTCAACACCACTCAAGAGCACGTCATTGCTATTTTCGTCTTTTTCCGCGTCCTTCTTGATGATATCCAGTACAAACTTCGGGTTCTGCAGCGTGTTGGTCAGCTCAATCTTGCCGCTGCCGCCGGTGATGGTTCCATCGGTGGCTGTGGCTGGCGTTGTAGTTGCGCCGGTTTCGCTGTCCTTTTCGCTTTTTGCTGTTGCTTCAGCCGTTACAACATACGTATTGCCGTTAATCGTAATGGTTCCGTCTGCCTGGGTAAATTTACCTTTATCGTCCACCTTACCTTCCACAATGCGGTATTGGTAGTTCGTGTTGGTATCGTCAACCGGGTACTGATCCAGGTTGCTAAAGGTAAACTGCCAGCCGTAATCATTGCGTTTAATGGTAACATAGTCTTGCGTGCTGTTAGCCGGGTACTTTACCAGTGTCCAGTCTTTATCGTTTGTGCTGGTTGCCAGGCGGCGCTGGAGCTGGATGTAAATCTCGTTCGGCTGGTTCGTTGTACCAAGGACCGTATCATTTGCATCTTTCCAGAGCTTGTCGAACTCAATGTTGATCAGTTTGCGCTTGGTGTTGGTAAAGATTGCGGTAACTTTCAGATTGGTCGGATCGTTCGGCTTTTCGCTCGCCACAATCATGCCTTCCACCATGGTGTTGTTGATCACATGGGCGGATTTGCAATCAGGCGGAACGGTTACGCTTTGCAGTCTGGAATCATCGGTTTTGACTTCCTCGATGGTATAGCGGGTGCCAACGGGGATGCCGGTGATGGTTCCGGTGTGTTCTGAGTTCTTCTCATCGCTCATGTTGATTTCAACATACTTTATGATGGGCTCTTTTTCCAGACCCTCACCGCCAACATCATTAAAGGTAACTTTGAAGGTGTAGGTGCCTTTAATGGTATTTTCCTCACCAGCTGCGGCCTTCTTTTGGATTTTCAGCCCGCCGGTTTTGACGGTGTTGACGTATTTTACCTTTAGCTTTGTCAGCGTGGAGCTTGTTTCGTCCGGGTCCTTATAGGAGCGGAAGACGATGGTGTCGCCTTTGGGTTTGGTTCCGGTATAGTTATTACCCGTTTGATCATCATTCGGTCTTATTTTTTCCGTTCGGCCATCATTGGGGCTGCTTCCCTCCTGCTTGTCCAGCGACTTGTTCGTGTCGGTAACTGTCACGGATTCGCTATCGCCCTTCATCGAAGTAACCGCCTGCCCGTTCTCGCACACCGTCCATTTGGTGTCGTACAGGTTTTGGTTCAGATCCTCTTTGAGCGAAATGTAGCTGCCGCGGCGGAACTGGTTACTGAAGGTAACGGTTTCTCCATCTTCCAGAACAAAGCGTCCGTCATCGTCCACTAACTGGGTGTCGCTGTCCTTGGTGGAGGTGTACTGTGCGTTTATGGCGTTTTGCAACTGACCGCTTGTGGCGGAGCCGTAATCCGGGATTTCCTTCTGATCGGTTGTAAAGCCGGTCATCGTTTTTGGCACCGCTTTGGGAATGAAGGTAAAGTCCCTGAAATAGATGTTGCGGTTATAGTTATCGCCCACGCGGATGGTTGTAACGTTGCCGCTAAATTTGTCCTGCTCTTTCATCTTGTGCAGGTCCAGCTTTACGGTGACCCATTGGTCTGTCGTCACTTCGACCGAGCCATACGTTGCGCCGTTAATGCCTGTTGTGCCAAGGCTGCCTTTTTGGACGCCTTTTTCATCCAGCAGTTCCAGATACAGGTTGTTGAGGGAAAGGTCACTACCATCTTTTTGGGAAACGTAAACCTGGAACGTAAGGAAGCGCATGTCTTTGATATTGATGGGGTTTTCCAGCGTCAGGATGCCATAACGGTTCTTACGCCAGTAACTGACGGGTTCCGTATCCGTATAGCGTGCGTACCAGTGAAGGACCTGTTTGGTATCCGTCTCGGAATCTGGATTGGGGTTATCAGCCAACTCGAAAATGTAGTCACCTTTGTTTGATTCGGTTGGTTTGGTTGCGGGTTTAATCTCGTTAACATCCGCAGTCAAATCCACCTCTTTGGACGGAGTTCCGCTTTCATCCGGGCCAACGGCATCTGTTTTTCCATAATGGGTTGCCTGGTTCTGGATGGTGAAGTTGAAGATTTTCTGGTTTTTAAAGCAGTTTTTGAAGTCATCATCAGTAACGTTTTTCAGATCGACCACTTTTTGAACCTGCAGCTCGTTATTATCCGGGAAGTTGAACGCCACCGCCATGTTGGACTCCCACATACCGCGTTCCATGTAGTACATGGTAAGGGTGTGCTTTTGGCCTTTGTCGAATGTAAGAGTAGTGCCTTTCGCGTAGAAATCGATGACCTCTTTATTATCTTTATTTTTATTATATGTTACGGTCTTGACAGAGGTATTGCCATTTTTTTCATCTTTATCTTTATCATCTTTATCTGACGTTCCGCCTTTTTTGACCCTACTGACATAGGCTGTTACACTATTTTTTTTCTTTCCATCTTCCTCTTTCTCGCCAAATTCCAGCAGGCCGGAAACCTCACCATGGGCGCCGCCAACGTCAAGCGCCAGCTGACCATCAATGAATACCCAAACGTCATCGTCACCGGAGAAGAAGAACTTGATGCTGGTTCTTCCCTTTGTTCCATCTGCATTCTTTGTTTCAACTTTGCCGTCATCCGTCAGGGTAAAATCCATCTGCAGCTTGGTGCCAAAGCCGTAATTGTAGGTAGAAAACACACCAGGATTTGCTGTTTCATTGAACGGGAAGTAGCCATAAAGGTCTTTCGAGTTCGATGACGCACTCACATTCCTTGAAGACTCTCTGTTATCGGCACTTTGGAGAAAATATTTTGAATCCGAATTTTGTCCCGAATCTTGTTTTAGATACAAGGTTGTATCCTTGCTGTCAAAGCACCAATAATCAACGTCCGTCTCATTATCAAAAAGATTTTTCACTTTAGTAAATGGGAACTTTACATTCTCATACACTTCACCAAGCTTTGCATTTTTACTATTCTCTCCTAAGAGGAAGTCTTTGTTAAAGTGCGGTTCTACTGCTCCTGTACCTTTCAGCAGCGGTTCACCTGTTGCTTTACCGGTGGATGTTGTATCCGCAACCAAACCCTGATAGGCATAGTTTGTATGATTACTTCCCTCGGTATTATCGTCATTACGCTGAGAGTTATTGATTGCCATAAAACGATTAAACTTGACGTTGTCGTCGTTGCTGTACCCAAACAAATTTAATGTAGTAGCAATATCGCTAAAGTTAGTTCCTCCTCCAGGCTGGAAATGTCCGGTATAAATCGGGTATTGGGCACCTGCCTTCTCATAATAACCGCTCAGCGCCTGATCGAACTGGCGGAAGGGTACCCAGTTGCGGTGACTTACAGTAGGAGAAGTTTGATCGTAACTGCCACGGTTATTGCCGTTCAGTTCATAATCTGTATAATAGTCATACAGCGTACTGGTAACATATTTTGTGTTTGCTTCTTCCGTAAAAGGAGCGGATTTAATATCTACTACTTTAGTGCCAGTACTCTTCCCCTTTTCGGCATCACGCAGGCTACCTTTTTCGGCCCAGTAGCCTCTGCGGTTGCCACCTTTATAAATTACATCATCGCTGGCATCCGCAAAGAAACACGGTTCGGAAAGGTCGGCTGGGATGTCCATCATGGCCGTACCATTACCGTTATCGGCTGCGTTTTCGTTCTCAACTGCCCAAGAAGCAAAACGGATTTTTGTATAACCATCCGGCACTTCGTAATACCAGATGTTGGTGTCCTTTAGTCGATTCATCTCCTGTTTTGCTATAGGATCCTTACCATTGCCCGTCAGATAGCACCAAAGCTTACCGTCGTTCGTCGGCATGCCACATCCAATCGCGCCATGTGTTTCACTTGTTTCTTTCTCATAAGAAAGCCAGGAGAAAGTTGCATCGAAGTAAACAACTTGCTTGCCTTGCGGGGTTCCCCAGGTGGATTGGTTATTTCCTTTATACGTAAAGCAATATTTTTTGCTTGCGTTATAAAGGAATGTATTTTCGTCTGTTCCCTGTTCGTAGAAGTTATAGCTCTCACTTAACGGTTTGCTACCATTTTCGGCAAAGAATTGAACAGAAGAGCAGGCACTTGTAGGAATTTTAAAACCCTGCTTTTTGTCTTTGGCAACAGCACCGATCGTTACCGTTTCCGTTGTATTTCCGGAAGATTCTTGTTCCGTAAATACTGCGGTTACATTTGCCAGGTCAGAATCACTCAGGTTTTCAAAGACCATCCTCTGGCCGCCAAAAGCGGTGTGGACAGCAAGGTCAGGTAATGCTGATGCATCTGCCCAGTTGGCATCATTCCAAGCTACATCACCATTTTCGCTGTTTGCATCGCCATCATAATATCTGTCATTAAATGCTTCAACTTTTACAAAATTGTCCCCTTCAAGTGGAGCTGTTACTCTTACTTTATGGCTTTCATCTAAAGTAAACTGCATCCAGACATATCCGCCCCAGGGGCATATCGTCTTGTCGCCATTTATTTTATAAATGCGTTGGCCTTTGGAAGTAATTTTGTCGGGAACAAGGGACATTGGCTGTTCGCCAATCTCTCCGTCATTTGCCTGGCCGCCATTTCCGCGCCGTGCATTAAAGGTAATTTTAGAATCTCTTGTTACTTCCCAACTGCTCGGGACTGCAAAGTAAACGGTAAACTGATTAGATTGTGTGCTAACCTCCAGCGCCCCATCCACATCTTCCGCTTCCTCGGCGTCCATCTGCGGCTGTTCGGTCGGTTCCGGGGTCGGGGCGGGTTCTGCCGTGGGCTCCGGCGTTTCGGTCGGGGCGGGCTGCTCCGGCTCGGCGCTTTGTTCCGGTTCCGGGGTGGCGGCATCCGGCACCGGGGTGGCGGCGTTCTGCTCCGGCGGAACGGTATCCTCCCCGGAGGCCGTTCCCTGCCCATCCTCCAGCAGCTCTACTTCGTCAGGTGCGCCGGGCAGAGGATCCACCTCGGCGTATACAGGCAGGGCCATTGCCATAACCAGGCAAGCGGTGACAAGCAGCGCTGTCAGCCGGCGCGCCCAACCTGTTGTGTTTTTTCCTGTTCTATTCAATCTGCTCACCCGTCTTTCGCGCTAGCTTGATGGAAGCACATTGTTCCACAGGGGATCCCTGTGAAAGAGTAAAGGAAGCCAGCTTCTTTTACTTGCGCAACCGTTGCCATGTTGTTTTCAAAAAAAAACCGCATCGAGTCTTCTCATTGCGCATTTACTTTTTATTTTCTTAATATAGCACCTTTACACCAGAAAGACAATACAATCCACGCAAATTCCTGTTTTTCAGCACTTTTACTGATTGCGCTTTCCTCCAATTATATAATGTGTTCAAAGCCTTTGTATAATTTACTCCTGATTTTCTTTTTGGCAGCGGTCCCTTTTATATACTTTAACCGCGCGTTTATGATCCTCTGCGCACACAGAGCGCAACTTTGCGGCAAAATTCGCCTTTTTTGTTGCATTTTCCTGTTTTTGCGCAATTATTTGTTTCGCATGCGCCTGTTTGCGGCGGGGCCTGGCGGCTGGGCGGGCGCCTTGTGGGAGGGATGGCAGGTTTGCGGCGCACGGTTCCCGTTTTTTTGCGGCGCGATGGGCACACCGCGCCCCTGCAAACGGTTTGCGGTGTTTGCGGCGGCGGGTGCGGGTTTGGTGGATTGCACGCCCGCCAACGGGACGCCGTTCTCCCTTTACAACGGGGTGCGGGTTTGCTGCAGATATGCCATTCGCTTTTTTGTCCCCCCTGCCCTGCCCCTGATTCCCGGTTTCCCATTGCCGATTTCTATTTGCGCCAGCTCCTGAGGTGCATCTGAGAGCAACGAAAATAGCGGATCTTTCGCAAGCACAAAATCCGGCTGCGTTTGCTGAAGCAGACGAGCTTTTTGACGTTTCAGATAGGACTAAGGTGTATCTGAAAAGTCGAAAATTTAGTCTATTTCTACAAACACAGCGGGATTTTGCGTTAAAGCGCCTTGGAATCCACAAAGGATTCCTGCGGCTCTCTGCCTTAAATCCTGCTTGTGTTTGCGAAATATCCGTCATTTTCTTTGTTTTCAGATACACCTCCAGCTCCCAGCTTTCAATCTATCCTGTGTAAACTGCAACCCCTCACGCGCCATTCTGTGCGGCACTTACCTTATTATAATAGGGGTGCTACCCTGTGTGAATTTGCAACTGATTTATTTGAAGCAGCTGTGAGCTGTTGCAATTTTGCACAGGGTATTGCCCGCATTCTGTGCCGAACATTCCCGAAACGTGTTGGAAAAGCGCACAGGATTGCCTTGTTTCCCTATGCCGCTTACCGTTGGAAAAACGCACAGGTTACCCCCGGAACAGTTGCATTTTACACAGGGTATTCCCGCTCCCCTGCCCCGCCGTGACCCGCGTACCTGTTGGAAAACCACACAGGATAGGCCCGTTCCCCGTGTTGCAATTTACACAGGTTTGGCTGTTTTTGGCTTATTTGCAACTTTACGCAGGTTGCTTTCCGCACAGGAAAATGGTGGTGGAATGCACAGGCTGCAGTTGGTTGAACACACAGGTTTGCGTTGTTAAATTACACAGGCTCTACCTATTACTAATATAGAACTAAACATCTAAGCCATAATAACAACCAGAGGTAAGCCGTGAGATGGGGGAGAACGGGAAAAAATTGGTGTTGCCATTCCATCAGGTTACAGAACTCTGAAACGGCAGGACAGAAAAGCACAAGAAAACCCTGTGTAACCTGCACCCGGGCGGCAACCCCCACAGGATGTATGGCAAATCACAACGCGGGTGTTGCATTTTGCACAGGGTAATGGCGGTGAAACCCTGTGTAAATTTGCAATTCTTGCGCTGGACAACAGGATGTGCTATAATGTTTAGCATGATGTGCGTGACCACCCGGGATACAGCAACCGATATAGGAGGCCCCTGCTTATGGCGGCAAGTAAACAGAAAAAAGATGATCCGTTTGTCGTTACGTTTGAAGAACGCGGGGACCAGACCATCGTTCGCAAATCCAATGACCTTGTACAGATGACGCGCAACAACCTGACGCTGAGCCAGCAGCGCCTGATGCTGCATATTTTTTCGATGATTAAGCCGGAGGATACGGACCTGCCCTCTTATGAGCTGAGCATTTATGATTTTATCAAGATGACCGGCATGGACCCGCACAGCGGGGCGCTGTACAAGCAGGTGCGCAAAAATATTGAGGAGCTGGCCAACGCGCCCATCCAGTGGATCAAGAATAACGGAACTTCCACGGTGGAAACATTCCGCTGGATCGATAAAGTGCGCATTGATGAGGGCCGCGCGCGCATGACCATCACGCTGGATCCGGTGCTGAAACCGCACCTGGTGCAGCTGAAAACCCTGTATACCACCATGGATGTGACCTACACCATGCTGATGCGGTCCACCTATTCCATCCGCATTTACGAGCTGTGCAAGAGCTACCAGAGCCTGTACCTGAAAAAGAAAGCGGCCGGGGAACCGCTGGTATGGAACCTGAGCATGCTGTATGAACAGCTTTCGTATACGGCCAACCGATGGTCGGATTTCCGCCGCCTGGCACTGGAAAAGGCAAAGGCGGAAATTAACGAAAAGACGGATATTATTTTTAATTACGATGTGTACGAAAAAAAGGGGCAGAAGGTTCTTTCGCTGGTGGTAACGATTGACCCGGTGGATGATGCCGCCGCACAGGCCAACCTGGACAGCATCAACAGCACAGTGCGCAAAAAGAGCAAAAAGAAGGGCCGCCCCACCGTGGCGATTGAGGATTCGCTGCTGGATGACCCCAGCGTGATCACCTTTGATTATGTTTCGGCACCGGAAACAACGATCCCCTATTCCTTTGGACGCCACCGCACCGAGCTGCGGGAGGAAATTGTTGTGAAAGCGCGCATGGATCAGCTGCGCGCGGAGATTACGCCCGAAGAGCTGCACGCGGTGGAAGTGATCATTGATGTGTTGGCAGATGCCTGCTGCACCATCCAGGCAGGCGATGGCGAGCAGGACGGCGGCAACAAAACGGTGTTTGGAAAGATGAATGCCATCATCCTGGATTGCGGCGGGCTGACCAGTTGGCTGGCCGGTGTGGCACCCCGTTATGCACAGGAGATCATTCCCCGGTCGCAGACGATGCGCAGCCCGGCGCGGTACCTGAACAAGGTGCTGCGCGAGGATATGGATAACTATCGCATTTATATTTTCCGCAAGGCAAAGCCGGCAGCAGAACCCAAAGAGGAGCTGTTGGAAGCGGAGTACCATGTGATGGACGAGCCGGTGCAGCAAACGATGCCGGAGCCTGAGCCGCCCAAGGTAGAGCTGATTCCAGAAACGATTGTAAAACGGCAGGATATGCGAAAAGAGTTTGCAAAGTTTGTAGATGATGGATACCTGGAAAAGACGTTGACGAGCGGCCAGCGCGGCGCTTACCACGAAATTTACCGCCACCTGGCAGCGCGGTGCGTGCCTTCGCCTTCCAGCCTGCGCAATGGGCTGAAAGACGAAATGCGGCTGCATTACCTGGCCTGCATGAATGAAGTAATTGAAAAGTATGGCAGCCTGACCCCGTTGATGGAAGCTATGGCGCATGAACTGGACTTTGATGTGTTCTGGGCAAAGGCCGCCAAGGACCCCAACGTGAATAACCCGATGGGGCTGTTCTACCACATTATTGAAGAACGCGCGTTGAACCCGATCGGCACCATAATGAACGACCAGGCACAACGGCAGAAGGTTGCCGCCAAGGAAAAGGGTGAAAAAGATAAGTGGCACAACGAAAGCTGGATGGATGCTTTTGAGGAAGATATCCCGGATGACAGCGAAGAGTAATTGAGATGAAGCGGAGCGGAACATCCGGGAGCGCTATTATAATAAGGTAAGCAGCGGCTGGCAGATTGCTGGTCGCTGCTTTTTTGTTGGGGTGCAGCTGAGAAATGGAAATATCCGGCGTTTTTTGATTTCAGATAGACCCTGGGATAAGGGGCGAGAATGAAGGCAGGTGGGCGGGAATACCTGGATGAAGTGAAGAAGGATGGGAAGGAAAAACGGCAGAGAAAATGCGTGAACAGCAACGAAGAGATGCCTGCATAATATTCGTCAAAATATCCGTTGACACACGCGAAGCATATGATATAATAGAAGCTATAACAGCAACGAAGAGATGCCGCACGGTATGGGGTGGCCGTTTTTGCAACCCGCGGTTAGATTGAGATACCGGCGTGTGGTACCGCAAAAGAACCAAACAAAAGGCAAAAATTAACCAACAGCAACGAAGAGATGCCTACACAAAGGCGCTCGCAAGGAGGAAAACAATGGGATATTGTATCTCAGTCTGCATTGAAAAAGGCGGCGTGGGAAAAACCGTTACCGTCTGCAACCTGGCGGCGCTGATGGCGCAGGACGGCAAGCGGGTGCTTGTTGTGGATATGGATGCCCAGGGCAACTGTACCTATACCCTGACGGGCGCCCGTGTAACCGATAATACTTTTGACCGCGCTGGCGTGTATGATATGTTCCGTGCCTATGGCATCAGCGGCACGCAGAACTATATTTCCCGCACGCAGTTTGATAATATTGATATAATTCCGGCAAATGGCAACACCCCAATGGCGGCCAAGCAGCTGCAAATCCTGGAACAGTCCGAAAGCACCAGTATCAATATGTTTTTGGCCATGTGTCTGGCACAGGTTGCCGGCGAATACGACTATATTTTGATCGATACTCCGCCGTCCCGCGATGTAATGGTGACCAACGCCCTGATGGCCAGTGACTTTGTGCTGATCCCCTGCGTGTGCGATGACTACAGCCGTGACAGTGTGTACCGCACTGTGGCCATGTGCCAGCAGTTGGAGCACGATGAGGGCGAAAAAATTGATGTTTTGGGCATTATCCTGACTATGGTGGAAAAAACTGCCCTGACCGAAGTGATCCGCAATGAACTGCGGGAAAGCCAGCTGGGCAGCAAGCTGTTTGCTGCCGAAATCCGTAAGGGACAGGCTGTAAAGGATAGCACCCGCCTTGGAGCGCCGGTTGTGCTATGTGCACGCAGCAGCAACCCGGCAAAGGATTATGCAAAGGTGTATGCCGAGCTGAAAACGCGCATTGAACAGGAGGCAGAGTGATGGCAAGCAAACTGGACCGACTGCAGAAGAAAGGCTTTAAAGTAAACGAAGCAGCGTTAAGTAAGATCGCGCGCGGCGACCAGGAGCCGGGCGGTGAATACAGCGAGATCAATATCAATGATATTGAAGAAAACCCGGATAATGCCCTTTACCGTGAGCTGGATACCGAGGAAGATATTGCGCTGCTGGCCGATGATATCCGCCGCGCGGGGCTGCTGCACAACCTGGTTGTGTTCCCTAAGACCGGTTTTGGCGGAAAATATGTGCTGCTTTCCGGCGAGCGCCGCCTGCGTGCGCTGCGCCTGTTGGTGGAGCAGGATAAACGCGAGCAGGAAGAAAAACAGCTGCCCAACCGCATGAGTGAATGGCAGAAAGTGCAGTGCAAAGTGGTGCGCAACTTGACGGAAAACGAAAAAGTTGTGTATATTGACAGCGCAAACCTGCAAGTGCGCGGCGGCATCAGCAATGAACGTGTGATGCGCCAGGCGGCGGCGCGTTTTGTGGAAAACCTGCAGAAAGCACCGTATAACCTGAGCGCAGCGGAAGCGAAAAAAGCGCTGAAAGAGGTCAGCCCGCTGAATTCCCGCACGATTGATAAGGCGCTTTCGATTCAGAATGATCTCAACCCTGACCTGCGCCGCTTGCTGGATGAGGAATTCCTGAACCGAGCCGAGTGCGAAACCTATCTCCGCCTGACCCTGGAAGAACAGGCCCGTGCAGCCGCAGTGTTTTTGAAAATTGCAACTCTTGACCCACGCAGCCATGAGCGCCGCGCCATCAAGGACGCATTGACCACCGCCATGTTGGATGTAGCAGTGGAACGCCGCAGCATGCAGGAGCGCGAGAGCGTATTTGCAGCAGCGTTGCAAAATGCACAGGATGCAATCGGTCAGGCCAAGACGCAGGAAAACAAGGCGGCGGCAGTAGATAAAGACCACAACTTTATTTCGGCCAAGCTGCCTACCACGGCCCGCAAACTGCGTAAAATTGCAGCGGCAAAAAATATTGAAGCTAAGATCCGCAGTTATACGGCAGAGGACCGCAAAGCAATGTCGGACCAGATGCAGGAGCTGATTGCGGCAGCGCAGGAGCTGAAAGCACTGATTGATGCTGTGGAATAATCCAGATCCACGAAAGCAACAAACAACAAAAATCCATGCAAATAGGAATACAGGAATCCACGATATGAAACAGCGAATTGTCATCCGGCTGCACCTGGCTGTGCGGGCAGTGCTGCAAAGCGAAGCGGACTGGCGCGGCACGCGGCTGGGCACCCTGACATCGGAGCTGATCCATGAACAGGCTGCAAAAGCGCGCCTGTGCGGGGTGCAGAATTATGAGTTGAACCCCGTCAGCAGCCGCTATGTTCCCGTTACAAACGGGACAAAATATAAGCAGACATCTGGCCTGGAGCAGATCTCCATCTATCTGAACGATGAGGATATGCAAACCCTGAAAGAGCTGGCACTGGCCAACGATAGTGTGCGTGTGATCAACGGCAGGCAGGCAATCACCTACCGATATGTTGTTCCCGGAATGCTGCTGAACGACCCGGTGTTTACGGGGCTGACAGAGCAGAACAGCACGGCAGGGTAAGCACTTCAAAATCTTGAGGCAATACCGCATAATTCTAAGTGCCGATACGGCGAGCGAGGTGCGGCAGCTGC
>OGPB01001677.1_pt1 | contig 12404 bp, 17 predicted proteins | sample 1552821 | NCBI WGS metagenome assembly OGPB01 (sample SAMEA2580192, study PRJEB22360) | human gut metagenome | biome: human gut; feature: human-associated habitat; material: faeces | place: Denmark | collected 2008/2010 | reverse complement strand
GCTGTACTTTCATATTTGCCTCAACCTGATCAAGCGGCACATGTCCCGGTCCCTCTACCATGACCTGCACATCTCTTGCCCAGGCGCGCTTTGTAAGCTCGCCCAGCCGCACCAGTTCCTCAATCTGACACACATCGGACGCATCCGCCAGACAGCCCGGTCTGCAGGCATCGCCCAGAGAGATCGTCACATCATGCTCCCGGCAGATCTCAAGAATCTCATCGTAATACTCGTAAAACGGATTCTCCTCTCCGGTCATACACATCCACGCAAACACCAGCGAACCGCCTCTGGATACAATATTCATTTTTCTCTTGTGCTTCCTGATCTGCTCGATCGTCTTGCGCGTGATTCCGCAGTGCAGCGTCACAAAATCCACGCCATCCTCGGCATGCAGGCGTACCACATCAATAAAATCCTTTGCGGTCAGTGTCGCAAGATCCCTCTGATAGTGAATTACAGAATCATATACCGGCACGGTTCCGATCATAGCCGGACATTCCGCCGTCAGTTTTCTCCGAAACGGAATGGTGTTCCCGTGCGAGGAGAGATCCATGATCGCATGCGCTCCCATGTCAACTGCCGCCATCACTTTTTCCATCTCCACGTCATAATCCTTACAGTCTCTGGAGATTCCGAGATTTACATTGATCTTCGTCCGCAGCATCGAGCCGACACCCTCCGGGTCAATGCATTTGTGATGCCTGTTCGCGCAGATGACCACCTTTCCCTCCGCAACGAGCGGCATCAGCTCCTCTGTGGTCATGCGCTCCTTCGCCGCAACCTTCTTTAACTCCTCTGTCACAATTCCCTTGCGTGCTGCTTCCATCTGTGTTGCATACTGTTCCATATTTTTCTGCTCCATTTCTGCAGAGGGTGTACGAAAAAATCCGGCGTCGCAGTGACGCCGGATTCCACAAACTATCTGATCCATCATTCGCTCCCTACGACAGTATTAACTGACAGGTTCCAAGAGTCAGGTTTTAACCTTCTCAACCGTTTACGCATGCGCACAGTCCCTCTGCGATATATTCTTTTTCCTCTAACACCTTATCTCAATTCTATGCTTCTGTCAATCTCCCTTTCCTCAGAACTGCTCTTTTCCATAACAAAAAAAGAACAGCCATCACTGGCTGCCCTTTTAGGAGAAGGTATTTTTACTATGGGGTATAGCAAAAACTATATATAATGTATTGGGGGGTTTTTACGGTTATTATAGTACCATGACTGCGCAAAGAAGTGTGCACAAACTTCACAAAACTTCTGTTCCATTTCTATACATTTTGTACAGTACCTTAGGACTAGTATTTTTATTTCCGCAAAATTTTGCACAACCGGTTGTTCATTTCCCGCTCTTTTTTGCAAAATGCCATTTTTTGCCTTCCCTCTATCTCTGCCGGATCTTTCCCTTGATACGCGAGAGCGCATTGTCGATTGTCTTGGGACTTTTTCCGAGTTCCTCCGCTATCTGGCGGTAATTTTTTCCTTCCAGATATGCGTCTAAAACCTGGCGCTCGAGCGCGCTTAACTGTTCCCGCAGCTGCTCCCAGAAAGCGGTAAAATTCTCCTGCTCAATCACCAGCTGTTCCGGATCGTCCATCTGGTCGGTGAGAAGCGTCTCCGCCAGAGATTTCCCTTCCTCCGTGGTCTGGGAATAAAAGGACACGTAAGTATTCAGAGGTACATGTTTTTTCCGGTTGGATGCCTCCACCGCACTGTAGAGCTGTCTGTTGATGCACAATTCCGCAAAATGGAAAAAGGATGTCTCCCTGTCGGACCGGTAATCCCGGATTGCCTTAAACAGTCCGATCATCCCCTCCTGAATCAGGTCATCCGTATCTCCGCCAATCAAAAACATCGCATTTGCCTTGCGAAGCACCAACGGCTTGTACTTTTCCAGGATATAATCCATGATCCGCTCGTCGCCTTCGCGCAGTTTCTGGATGAGTTCTTCATCCGCCAGCTTCTGATATTCGTCCACGTCTTCCTCCGTCTTCCCTCTCTGCCCTGCTATGCCGCCCAAACGTTCCGCGCACGGCTGTATTTTCCGCAGCATAAAAATCTGTCCGCCTATGCCTGCTCTGTCATCTTACATCATCCGCTGTCTGACGATCTCATAGGCAAGCACACCGGCTGCTACGGAAGCATTCAGAGAATCAATGTCACCCTTCATCGGAATGGAAGCCACATAATCACAGTTTTCGCGCACCAGCTTGCTGACACCCTCACCCTCGCTTCCGATTACAAGACCGATCGGTCCCTTCAGATCCAGGTCATACATCTGCGTGCCGCCCATATCCGCGCAGACAAACCAGATGCCCTGCTCCTTTAACTCCTTGATCGTCGCCGTGAGATTCGTCACCTTGGCAACCGGCGTATAGTTCAGCGCGCCGGCGGACGTCTTTGCCACAGTCGCGGTCAGTCCCACCGCCCTGCGCTTTGGAATAATGACCCCGTGTGCTCCGCAGAGGTTCGCGGTACGGATGATCGCCCCGAGATTGTGCGGGTCCTCAATATTATCCAGCAGAAAAAGGAACGGCGGCTCTCCCTTTTCTCTTGCGATCTCCAGAATGTCGTCCACTTCCGCATATTCATACGCTGCCGCCACCGCGATCACACCCTGGTGTTTCTTCGTCTCCGAGAGCTGATCCAGACGTTCTTTTTCCACAAAATGAATAATGGTATCATGCTTTTTTGCCTCTCTTACGATCGTGCGCACCGGTCCGTCCTGACAGCCGTCCAGCACAAAAAGCTTGTCGATCGTCTTGCCGGAACGAAACGCCTCAAGCACAGCATTGCGTCCCTCTATTTTTAATTCCTCGTATCCCATGTATTCTCCTTTTCTCTCTGCTTCCGGCAGACTCTTTCTGCTGCCTGTAGCATCCTCTGCCACCGGCAGACGCTCTATGCTTTCGCCCTCTGATTCCTCTTCCCGCGGCAGACGTTCTATAACTTCAAATGCAGCCCGTCCACACCGGTCTTCACCAGTTCCACCAGACGCTCAAACTCATCCTGTAAGTACAGCCATCCCATCAGCGCCTCAAACCCGGTGGCCTTGCGGTAGTCGGACATCGTCGCATTCTTTGCCATCGTCGGCGACTTGGCATTTCTGCCGCGCCGGTAAATGTCCGCTTCCTCCTCTGTCAGAAGCGGCAGAAGCACCTCCATCATCTCGGCCTGCGTGTGCGCCTTGACAATCTGGCTGGTCCGTTTGTGCAGTTCTCCCGCTCTGGTATTCCCTTTTCCCACGACAACAGAACGGATGACGAGATCATAGATCCCGTCACCGATATAAGCCAGTGTCAGCGGTGAGTAGGTGCGGATATCGACTTCCGCAATCCCGAACTGTTCCTTAATATAAGAATCGATTTCTCTTCCCATACCAGCTTCCTCTCCGACTCACGCTTTATGCCAGATCACACCCTCGCGTGTGTCCTTTAACACAATTCCTTTTGCCAGAAGATCATCCCGGATCGCGTCCGCCTTTGCAAAATCCTTCTCTTTCTTGGCAGCTTTGCGCTCCTCGATCTTCTCTAAAATATATGCCTCAAGCTCTGCATCCACCTCTGTGTCTTCCGCCGGATTCTCCACCTTCGCCGTCGTCAGGTTCAAGGAGAGCACGCGGTCAAAATCCTCCGCCAGCGCACGCTTGGTTGCATCGTTTAAGGTATCATCCTTGAGCAGGTCATAGACGATTGTAATCGCCATGGAAGTGTTCAGGTCATTGGAAATGGCATCACAGAATTTTTCCTTGTACTCTGCAAATTTACCCTCATCCACTGTGCCGTCCGCCTTCAGATCCGCGATTCTCTTCACAAGCTTCTTGTAGGCAACGCTCATGTTGTCCAGCACCTCGTAGGAAAACTCAAGCGGCTTTCTGTAGTGGGACTGCAGGCAGAACATACGGTACACGATCGGATCGTATCCTTTTTCCTGCAGAAGCGACACCGTAAGGAAATCCCCCTTCGACTTACTCATCTTGCCCGACTTGTCGTTCAGGTGGTTCACATGGAACCAGTAACCGCACCACTTGTGTCCCAGATAGCTCTCGGACTGTGCGATCTCGTTGGTGTGATGCGGAAAAATATTGTCCACGCCGCCGCAGTGGATATCCATATATTCACCCAGATGCTTGATGCTGATGCAGGAACACTCGATATGCCATCCCGGGTATCCCACGCCCCACGGACTATCCCATTTGAGCGCCTGATCCTCGAATTTGGACTTTGTAAACCACAGAACGAAATCATTTTTGTTCCGCTTATTGACGTCCTCCTCCACATCGTCGCGCACACCGACTAACAGCTCTTTCTCGCTCTGGGAAGAAAAAACATAATAGTCGTCCAGCCTGGAAGTGTCAAAATAGACATTTCCGCCTGCCACATAAGCGTAGCCCTTCTCCAGCAGCACCTCGATCATGTGAATAAACTCCGGGATGCAGTTGGTTGCCGGCTCCACAACGTCCGGACGCTTGATATTTAACTTTTTGCAGTCATCGAAAAACGCGTCCGTGTAAAACTTCGCAATCTCCATCACCGTCTTGTGCTCGCGCTTCGCACCTTTTAACATCTTATCCTCACCGGTATCCGCATCGGAGGAAAGGTGTCCCACGTCCGTGATATTCATGACACGTTTTACATCGTAGCCCACATAACGCAGTGCTTTTTCCAGCACGTCCTCCATGATGTAGCTACGCAGATTGCCGATATGCGCGTAATGATATACCGTCGGTCCGCAGGTATACATGGCAATCTTTCCATCCTCATGCGGAATCACCGTATCGATATTTCTTGTCAGTGTATTGTAAAATTTGAACTTATTCTCCACTTTGGTATTCTCCGTTTCTTTTTATTCTTATTATTCCTGTGACGCTCCGGCTCCCGTGCTTAAAATACGCACTTCTTTTTCCAGATCCAGCACACGGTTCACCAGTTCGGCATTCTCATGCTGCAGCACGGTGATATCCTCCTTCACAGGGTCCGGAAGATGCACCTGATCCATGTCATCCTGCGGTGTCCTGATATTGTCACGCTTTACAACGCGTCCCGGCACTCCGACCACGGTGCAGTTCGGCGGCACTTCCTCGATGACGACGCTTCCGGCGCCGATCTTGGAATTATCCCCGACCGTAAAAGAACCGATAATCTTCGCCCCGGCACTGATCATGACATTGTTCCCGATCGTCGGATGACGCTTTCCGGTCTCCTTGCCGGTACCGCCAAGTGTCACGCCCTGATACAGCGTCACGTTATCTCCGATGATCGACGTCTCGCCGATGATGACGCCGCTTCCGTGATCGATAAAAAATCCCTTGCCGATCGTCGCTCCCGGATGGATCTCAATGCCTGTTTTCCTGGCTGCGCGCTGCGAAATAAACCGTGCCCAGAAATAATGCCCTTTGAGATAAAGCTTATGCGCCCTTCTGTAGCTTAGCATAACATGAAATGTCGGATAAAGCAAAACTTCCATCGGACTTTTAATCGCCGGATCGCGTTCCTTGATTACCTGAAACTCTTCCTTCATATACCTTAGGATACCCATCTCTTCCCATTCCTTTCCACATACAAACCAGAACAAAGTTTCCTATTACAAAAAAAGGATCATCCGTCTCCTAGAGACGAAATGATCCGCGGTTCCACTCTACTAAAATCATATGATTTCACTTGACGCATGTAACGTATGCCAGACGTACCCGGCTACGGCATCCCTGCATCCTGCGGTGCAGATGACTCTCGCCGGATCAGCTCACGGAGGCACTTGGGGACTCTCTCTTCCAAGACTGCTTTCAGCCGGTGACAGTCTCTCTCTGACGAATGTCCGAATCCTTACTCTTTCCGATCTTCGCTTTTCCAATTCATCTTTTTATCGGCAGAAGATACCTCTCCTGCCTACTATAGTTTATGCACTTCCTGTGTTTTTGTCAATCTTTTTTCACTGCATGTTTCGTCTGCAGCCGCCTGAATTCTTCTTAGCTCATTGTACGCTTCGTCCGCAGCCGCCGCAGCCCGCGCAGCCCGCCGCAGAGTCCGCCACAGTAAAACTTCCCTCATAAAAACTGGAAAGCGCGCAGATCGCCTGTGAGGAAATCCCTTCCTCCGTTCCGGTGAAGCCAAGTCCCTCCTCCGTGGTCGCCTTGACATTGACCTGATCCGTGCTGATGCCGAGCGCTCCCGCGATGTTTTCCTCCATCTGCGGGATATGCGGGCGCATCTTCGGCTTCTGCGCAATGATCGTGGCGTCAATGTTCTCCACCACGTAACCCCTCTCCCGGATCAGCTCCGCCACATGGGAGAGCAGCTTCATACTGGAAATTCCTTTATACTGCGGATCAGTGTCCGGAAAATGCTTTCCGATGTCACCTAATCCCGCCGCGCCCAAAAGCGCATCCATAATCGCATGAAGCAGCACATCCGCATCCGAATGTCCGAGCAGACCAAGCGTATGCGGGATCCTGACACCGCCGATGATCAGATCTCTGCCCTCAACCAGTTTATGCACGTCGTAACCCATTCCTACTCTCATGATACCCTCACTTTCAAGCCTTTTCCTATGAAAGAACAAAAATCCCCGGACACACAACTACTTGTATTCCCGAGGACTCTCTAGTAGCGGAAGGGAGATTTGAACTCGGTATCAAACCCCGCAAACCCGCATAAATACTAGGTTTCTTTACACCTAAAGGTGTTACCTCGTGTTACCTTTTACATCGATAGTGCTTTCGCAATGTATTCTTGCATCTCACTCTCTGTTTTATTATTAAAATAATAATGGTCAAGCGTTGTTCTAATATCAGTATGACCCATTTGTGTTTTTATTACAGATTCTGGAACATTTCCATCTATAAGCTTTGTAGCATATGTCTTTCTCGCCTTATGAATTGATCGCTCACCAATTTTAACTTTATCGCAGATCACATATAAACGTCTTGTAAATGCTTGTCCTTTTATCCTTTTACCGTTTTTCATAAAAATATATTCTCCAAAAGGGTTAAGCATTTTTATTTTTCTCATAAGTTCATTGGTATCTTCGGTAATTATAACATCTCTAAATCCGGCATCGCTCTTTGGAAAATTCTGAACATCAAACACATATTTGCCACTATCATCTCGGTATCGTATTTCTGTCTTTGATATATGTATCTTATTTTCTGCAATATCTGACCATGAAAGCGTGGATATTTCTCCAACCCTTAGTCCGGTTTTAAATGCCAAAATAATTCCAAGTTCAATCAATGTAGGCTGGTCTTCCATTATGAATTGTTCAATCAAAAGCTCTTCATCCTTAGAAAAAACTAATTCGTTGTCAGACTTATGATTCCTTTTAAATGACTTCTCCGAAATTTCCAAATCACCCATGAAACTGGTTATGCTCAAGCTGGTATAATGTTTTTTCTTTGCATATTTGAAAATTCCGTTAATCAATATCCGCATATCGGAGTACGCTTTCTGCGTAAGTTCCAGCTTTGAAATAGCTGTTTTTATGAATGATTCCAATATTTCTTCGTCAATATACCGGATTTTTCTATTTGCAATCGGCAAATACTTATTTTCAAAAAATCTTTTAAAATTCGTTTCGTACTTGTCCTTTGTCTGCCTTGTTATTTCACCATATTCCAATTTTTCAGAAATCCAGCTAGAATATACTTGGCTGATTGTCGGTTCATCTTCCATGGCTTTATAAAACTTCACTATCTCGTCTTCTATCGCCTTTTCAGATGTTCTTTTTACAAGTTTTTTCCCTCTCTGGCTTTCTTCGTCGGGCAAATATGTGTAAAACTTACCGTCTTTTCCTTCCCAAATGCTGTAGTTATGTTTTTCAATAAATTTCTTCCTTTCGTTCATCTCAATTTTTTTCTGAATGGTGTCTATGTCGATAATACCATTTTCAATGGCAAAATTCAACAATTCACTTTTAGAAAGATTTTCCGTTTAAATCACCTTCCAATCTCTTTACTTTTTGCTTTATATCAAAGATACGCCTTTCTACTGTTCTTAGCGGAATACAAATTTTCATTGATATTTCTTTTGGTATAAATCCACGGGCAAGAAGAGAAAATATTTCCTCTTCCTGCTCCGTAAAATTGGCGTTTTCAATAATTACTTCAAGCTCTGGCTTAGTCAGTTTTGAAAACTTCATAAGCCAATATCCTCCAATATTTTATTCCTCTCCCTGCCAGATCTTCGGTGTCCCGTCTGCATTGAGCATAACGGTACATCCGGTACCATTCCGCTGATACACCAGATACATGACGCCTGTGTCTTTGTCCGCATAGATACCGTAATCCCGCCAACCTTCTACCAATACCATCGTATTATCCTGCCCTGCGCTGACGTTTGCCATGTCACTGCATCCGGCGATCAAGAGTGTTGCTGTTAAAATTGCTGCTAAAATTTTCTTTTTCATAACTGCTCCTTTTCTCTGCTCTCTTCTTCCTCGATTGCCTTATAAAACTCGCTCGCTTTAATTTCTGTCATAAAGTCGAGTAGCTTTACTTCTACATTCTCCGCCGAACCATATAAAACATCGCCGATCATAAAGCACCTTGTGCTATATTTCCCACAAAATCTCATTCCGTAGCAGAAGTAATTCGGTTTTTTCGGCTTTGGTACCGTCTTTGCAATCTCAAGCCAATCCTTGGTAATTTGGCAGTTTGCTCTGAAACGTCTAACACCGTTTTCGTAATATAATTTATTTTTTGTAAACATACCCTGAAATTTCTGCAAATCATTTTCAGTTGGAATAATTATTACCGCTCTATCGTCTGGAATATATTGCGTCGACTCAATCCCGTGTTCCTCCGAAAATTTCTTAAATGCCTGCGCATTCGCTTTTACATCTTTCTGATACTGTACATATGCTTTATAAAAATCACTGTCTTTGTTAATTGTAAAAAATTTCTCCATCTATTTATCCTCTCTTTCCGCCCCGCCGCATTACTGCTGGCGGAGCTATAGCTGTTTGACCTCATGTAAACCGGAGCTGTCCGGCCTGCTACTCTACATAAAGTCAAATAAATTCGTTTGCGCTTCATGCTGTTTCAAGCATTTCTTTGACAAATCATAATAATATTTGTCCTTTTCAAATCCCACGTATTGCAATCCGGCATCATGCGCAGCCATAAGGCTGCTTGCACTTCCTACGTGTGTATCAAGAAATTTCATACCGCGCTCTGCATATCTGCTAAATATCCAATCGTATAATGCTTTTGGCTTCTGTGTAGCGTGCAATCTATCTTTTTCATTTGACATTCCTACCCATTCTTTAGCAGTTCCGTCAAGATTAGTCCAAGCATACTCGCACATTGAAAAACTTACATTTTCTGATATTTGTGGTTTTCTCCAGACAAGAAAACATTTTGTTGGTGGAAGATAAAAGTAGTTACCCCCCCCAAATAATTTGCTTCTTACTTACTCTGAACAGTTCGTCAAAGTACTTTTCATCCGGTATTTCGCTATCCCAATATGCTTTTGGATAAGCAGACTTCTTGTCTCCTTTTCGTCTTCCTATGTTGCAGTTAATATTTATTCCATATGGAGGATCTACAACGGCAATATCGAAATACTTATCTGGGAATTCCTTCATACCATCCATACAATCCATGTTGTAATAACCGAAATCCATCATGGCATCACCTCCGGAAAGTCTTCAAATCCCATCTGTTCATCTCTTTCAAATCCGAAAGCATTTCTTCCCATCTCAGCCGCCGCGCGCAATGTACTGCCGCTTCCGCAACACGGATCAATAACCACGTCGCCCGGATCCGTAAAAATCTCAATCAGTTTTTTCAGTACCACAACCGGTTTCTGCGCTGGATGTATCTTCGGAATGTCCTTTCCGTCCTTTTCCCATGTAAACCAGTTAAAGATCATATGCCCCGTACCTCTGATGGTTTTCCCCGTTTCATCAAATTTTGCCCCATTTCTGAACTTTGGTAACTTGTCCCGATACAGTACCAGAGCATACTCTGTAGCTCCTACAACACGCATATTTGCTTTAAGAACCTGCGGGCTGTAATTTTTTACAAATACAAGCGGTATGTAATGCTCAAATCCATGCTTCTTTGCCGCCGCAATCAATGTCTGCATCTGCTCAAAGGCACAGAACACGATCATGCACGGCGCGTCAGAACTTCTCCCTCTAGTTCCGGCTTTCTTCGGCTCTTTCTTAAGCATCTTGCTGCAGAAATGAAAATATTCATACAGGTTGAAGTTGAAATCCGAATTAAATGCAGCTTTGCCCGCAAGCTTACTCTCTCCGTTTTTATTGTCTCCGCCGTTATACCACATGGGGTTGCTGCCGTAGAAATTCTTCCCTACGTTGTAAGGCACATCGGCAATAATAAGCTGTGCCGACGGTATCGCGTACTTTTTGTAATTCTGCATAGAATCTCTGTAAATTTCACATTTTGTTTTCATTTTCTTTTTAGGAACCCGGCGCGCCTTTTATCCGGATAGGTCCCGGCTCCTTTCATATCAATTTTTCTAATTTCGGAATAATCTCTTCCGTCTTTATGTAACGCTGATAATACTGGTTTATAAGCTCTTCAATATGATGCGTTAGTGTGTCTACTTTTTCCTGTAGCGCATCCCGCTCCTCTTCGCATTCTTCCCGTTCAGCTTACTCGCTCTGCTCTTTCCCATGTGCACCTCCCTCTATGGCATCTAAGCATCCGTTCCACCCTGCATCGAACCTTCCATTGTCACAATGATCTGGATGATCTGATTTCTCCGGCAGTTCCCGGAGCGGGCAAAAACTCGCTCGATCCTCCGAACTGTCTGATCCGTCATAATAATCATCTGCAGGCGGACAATATAACCCGCTTGGATCATCGTCAGCCAGTTGACAATCTGCGCAACTCTCCGTCATATCCATAATCAATACTGCTTTAGCCATCTACTCCAACGCCTTTCGCCGCTCGACTTCCTCGTTCAATTCTTCTATCTTCTGCACTGCTTCTCTCAAGACCTCTGCATTATGATTTATCGCCATTGCAAGTTCTCTGACGCTTGAGCTTAACGATATACCTGATATCTCTACTACTGCTTTATTCTTCCATTTCATCTACTCCGCCACCTCTCAACATCTTCATAAACGATTCATTATTCCTTTTGCACATTTTTGCTCTTTCGCAAGGTTTTTTACACTTAAAATAGTCACTACCATATTTCTTGTAATCTGCCTTGTCGCAATGCTCGCATGGTTTATTCATTCACTCCACCGCCTTTCACAATCTGGATTGCTTTGCCAAATGCTTCATATCTTCCCTGACTTCTCCCGTCATTGTAGATCTGTTCGCCGTCTCCGTATCCATCCTCGTCGCAATCATCTGGTCTGTCCTGCTCTGCTTTCTTCAATTTTCCCAACTGCTCCACAACCTTGTCTACATCATAAGCCGTCGGATATTCTTCTAGTAAATACAATACTGCATTTGTATTTACTAAAGTTCCATTGCTTAAAGTAACCGATTTTAAATCTTTCTTTAGCGCATCCGCATCAATCAGTCTCATCGTTCGCCCTCCCAATCTAATTTTTGACCGCAATTCCCACAGAAGCCTGTTTGTCTGTCCAAAAATTCAACACCACATTTGCATTTTCCAACACCCCAAACCAATTTTTTACGTGATAGCTTATATGGAATCTGCTTCTCTCTTGCTTCTAACAGGCTTTTGAGCGTAAATCCACACTTTACACATTCATCCTCAAATTTCATGTATTCTTCCATGTTCTCAGGTGTAATTTTGCGAGCAATCATAGCTTTGCAGACTGCTACCGATTTCTGGCACTCTTCCGGTGTACCGATTGTGCGGTACTGTTTTAACTCTTCCAAGGCCTTGATGATCGTATTTCCAATATCCGAACCAGGAAGAATTTCCAACATGCTCTTTTGCCTTTTAGAGTTTTTCAAATATCCAAGTGCTTCATTCTCCGTCATGGCTACACCTCCAACAGTTCCGGATTGTCAAATGTGTTGCCGATAACTTCGCAATCTTCCGGGGATTGGGATTCTCCAAAAAAGTGATGAAACATCCAACGTTTTTTAGTCAAACACCAACTTGCAAAATGTTCATCCCATATAACAGCTGTTGTATTTCCACATTTTACGATATCATTCTCCCAGATCAATCTTCCGTTCTTGTCCTTAAGTCCGGTGCACTGGCAGATAGTGGATGGGTCTACCTCAAATATCCCATTTTCTTCCGAAAAATCCTCAAAGCAATCATAATCGGCAAGATTAGGGCAAAACATGTACGGGATTTCCTGTCCTAACCGAAAAAATACTCCGGTAACAAGACTACCTTCCACCCACTTGCCGTTATCAATCCGCTTTCCGCGATATAAATATCTACTCTCCATTTGCGCCCTCCATTTCTTTCAGCTTGGCTTCGGCTTCCTCTTTTGTAAGG
>OGPB01001676.1_pt1 | contig 12409 bp, 10 predicted proteins | sample 1552821 | NCBI WGS metagenome assembly OGPB01 (sample SAMEA2580192, study PRJEB22360) | human gut metagenome | biome: human gut; feature: human-associated habitat; material: faeces | place: Denmark | collected 2008/2010 | reverse complement strand
GGAAAGAATGGAAAGGCCATGGCAGAGATCGTTCCACATAGGTCCACCAGAATCGCCGGAACACGTTCAAAGTCAAGTCTGCAATTCCGGATATGCCCGGATGGGGGGGCTCCGCCGCAAAAACTCCCGTCATCGTTCCTTCAAAGCGCCCTATGGGCTTCCATCCCCGGACCGAATCAGGTAAATAGGCGTTCCGGACATGAAGAATACAGCACATTACCAGGGACTCACGGAAAAGCAGGTTCTGGAAAACCGTGACAAATACGGCGTCAATATCCTGACTCCCCCTGAAAAAGAGCCTTTGTGGAAACAGTTTCTGGAAAAATTCTCCGACCCCATCATCAAGATACTTCTCGTGGCCTTGGTCCTGTCCGTCGGCGTGGCCTGCTACCAATTCTTCTCCGGGGCGGAACCGGCAAGCGTCTTTCTGGAACCCGTCGGCATCCTAGTGGCCATTCTGCTGGCCACCTGCGTAGGCTTCGCCTTTGAGGTGAGTGCCAATAAAAAATTTGAAATCCTGAACCAGGTCAACGACGACACGATGGTGCAGGTCATCCGCGGCGGCAATATCTGTGAAATTCCCCGCCGCGACGTGGTGGTCGGAGACGTGGTCGTCCTGAACACCGGAGAAGAAATCCCCGCGGACGGCGTTCTGCTGGACGCCGTTTCCCTCCAGGTCAACGAATCCACGCTGACCGGGGAACCCCTCATCAGCAAAACCACGGTGGAAGCCGAATTCAAGCCGGACGCCACCTATCCCTCCAACCATGTCCTGAAAGGAACCACCGTGGTGGACGGCCACGGCGTCATGGAAGTGAAGGCCGTGGGGGACAAGACGGAATACGGCAAGGTTTACGAAGGCTCCCAGATAGACAACAAGGTGGAAACGCCCCTGAACCGCCAGCTTTCCCGGCTGGGGGACCTGATTACCTGGGCCAGCTACGCCATTGCCGCCCTGATCATCATTGGCCGCCTTACCCTGTACTTCACCCGTCTGGAAGGCGCGGTGGACTGGCTGGCCGCGGGCAGCTACATCCTGAACACCATCATGATCGCCGTCACGGTCATCGTGGTAACGGTGCCGGAGGGGCTGCCCATGAGCGTCACGCTGAGCCTGGCCCTCAGCATGAAAAGCATGCTGAAAGCCAACAATCTGGTGCGCAAGATGCACGCCTGCGAGACCATGGGGGCCGCCACCGTCATCTGCACGGACAAGACGGGCACCCTGACGCGCAACCAGATGAACGTGTACAAGGCGAATTTCTACGGCCTTGGCGACGCCCTCCCTGCAGATGACGAACTGGGGAACCTGATCCGGGAAGGCATTGCCGTTAATTCCACCGCTTTCCTGGATTATGCCGATCCCGAACACATCAAGGCGCTGGGCAATCCGACGGAAGGCGCCCTGCTGCTCTGGCTGCACGGCCAGGGAGTAAACTACCTGGACCTGCGGGAAAACGCGCGCGTGCTGGAACAGCTGACCTTCTCCACGGAACGCAAATACATGGCCACCGTCGTGGACTCCCCCCTGCTGGGTAAAAAAGTCCTGTACGTGAAGGGCGCGCCGGAAATCGTGCTGGGCAACTGCGCCACGGTGCGCACGCCGAACGGCGAAACTGACGCCGCCGCCATGCGCCCCGCCATTGAGGAACAACTGCTGGCTTACCAGAACCAGGCCATGCGCACGCTGGGCTTCGCCTACCGTATTCTGGATGATGACGCCCCCGTGTTCCAGGACGGAAAACTGGCACGGCACGATCTGGTTTACCTGGGCATCACCGCCATTTCCGACCCCGTCAGGGACGATGTTCCCCAGGCCGTGAAAGACTGCATGGATGCCGGAATCAGCATCAAGATCGTCACGGGAGACACGCCGGGCACCGCACGGGAAATCGGCCGCCAGATCGGCCTGTGGACGGAAGCGGACACGCCGGACCGCCTGATGACGGGTGTGGAATTTGAACGGACGCCGGACGGGGAATTGCTGGACCGCGTAATGGACCTCAAAATCATGTGCCGCGCCAGGCCCATGGACAAGGAACGCCTGGTAAAGCTGCTCCAGCGGAAAGGCCAGGTGGTGGCCGTCACCGGGGACGGCACCAATGACGCCCCTGCGCTGAACGCCGCCCAGGTGGGGCTTTCCATGGGGGACGGCACCACCGTCGCCAAGGAGGCCAGTGCCATCACCATTCTGGACAACTCCTTCATGAGCATTTCCCGTGCCGTCATGTGGGGCCGTTCCCTGTACCGGAACATCCAGCGGTTCATCGTGTTCCAGATGACCATCAACGTGGCGGCCTGCCTCATCGTGCTCATCGGCGCCTTTCTGGGAACGGAATCCCCCCTCACCGTCACGCAAATGCTGTGGGTGAACCTGATCATGGACACCTTCGCCGCCCTGGCCCTGGCTTCCCTGCCGCCGGACGAACGCGTGATGCGGGACCCGCCGCGCAAAACCACGGACCATATCATCACCCGCCCCATGGGCCGGGACATCCTGGGCGTGGGCATTCTGTTCGTGGCCTTCCTGTTTGGACTGCTCCAGTACTTCAAGCATGCGGACATCACCAGCCTCACCCAGTTCAGCGTCTCCGGCTATCTGGGAAGCTACCTGGACTTTTCATCCCCGGAACATGCACTGACACCTTACGAACTGTCCCTGTTCTTCACCGTCTTCGTTCTTCTCCAGTTCTGGAACATGTTCAACGCCAAGGCATTCAATACGCACAGGAGCGCCTTCGCACGCATGGGCGCCAGCATCGGAGGCTTCGGCCTGGTGGCCCTGCTCATCCTGGCCGGGCAGTACCTCATTGTCACCTTCGGCGGCAAGATGTTTAACGTGGTTCCGCTAAGCTGGACGGACTGGGGCCTTATCTTGGCAGGAACTTCCATCGTCCTGTGGATCGGAGAATTTATCCGAATGCTGGGGAGCCCTAACCACAAATCCTGATATATTTTTATCTCGTAAAAATGGATAAAACACGGATCAGGCCATCTTGAATCCAATAAAAAAATCATGGACAATTACGGAAAATATTTTCTTTTTTAGAGAAGTTGATTGCATTTTAATTCAATCTCCAATCTCTTCTTATGCTCCATGTTGCCCACATCACAAAATTATCCGCATGGCTAGTTTTAGGAGGAATTTTTCTATCTGTCGCAAACGCCGAGGAGGAAGATACCGGCACTTTGCAAATTGAATCTGTTCCGGATGAATTATCCGCTGATATTCATATTGCAAAAGAAGAAGGGAAAGAACCGCCCAGAAGCGAAGCTGAGGACAAAAAACGTACAAACCTGGGAATTGGGGAATTTGTGATACTCTCCCTGACAGGAAAACCTTCTCTCATAGGAGATGTAGAAAAACTGGAATGGGAAGTCATTTCCAATAAGGATATTGTTCATTTCATAGGAAAGCGAAAAGGTGTAAAAAAGGTCAAATTCCAAGTCAGTCCCTATGTCAAGGAGGGAGGAAATCTCACCATCCAGGTTAAAACATCCGCAAACCTGAAAAAACTATAGAATTTCAAGTCTTTCTGCCAAAGCAGGATAAAAATGGCCAGCAGCAGGTAACGGTACAGCATGCAAAAAATCCGAAGACAGGAAAACGCGGTTACGACGAATGGAATTTCGAAGCTTTCCCTACGGAAACAGGATGTTATGCGAAACTTGAAATTACCCTCCATCCTACCGATGTAAGTTTCAAGCACGTGGAAGTCAAGGAAACCCATTTGAAGAACATTCCCGATCCACTTCCCGAAATGGCGGATGAACACAAACCGTTGGTCATAGCTGCTGATGTAAACAGGAGAAACGTTTTTATTGATAACATCGGATCCCCTAAAACCATGAACCGTTGCAAGGATTTGCCTCAGGAATGGAGGTGGGTCAACAAGTTCAGTACCAGCCAATTTTCAGATCCAATCGTAGACATCACCACGCAAAAACAATATTTCCGCTTCGACTGGTCTGCCCCCAATGAAGAAGGCGTTACCATTAGAGTAACAAAATTCGGCCGTGGTGTCCAAAGGACGGCAATCAAGCTCCCCTATTACAAGCCGTCACGCAAACCGGAAACACTGACACAATTTTTATGACCCGACTCATCATCATCTTTTTTTCCTGTTTGGCAGGTGCCGGTTTAGTTCTCAGTACACCGGTAAAGCTGGCTCCTGATGTGCCTTCTCCTCCCTATCCCCGGATTCTCAAGTCTCCGAAGAATATAGCTTTTCAACTAAACACATTGCTTGAGGGAGGAAAGCTGGAGGAGTTCTATCAGTCCGCATCCCGGGAACTGGCAAAGATAGATGATGAAGGTGAACAGGATCAAGACATGGAGCGTATCCAATCCCGTTTATGGGTTTTTTACTACGTCGCGGCAGCTCCGTTTTTTCAAATGGAGGAAAAACCGGATGAAATGATTTCCTGGTCTCATTCAAGATTACTGGATTATCTGACCAAAATCAGTGCAGTCCGCTATATGGCTTATTTCCGCAACGACGCGATAAACGGAGATACGGTCATTCCAACTACCCTGCGCGCCGAGTATTGTGCCCTGATTATTAAAGACATGCGTCTCTCCTACGATCCCGAGTCAGAGAAAAAACAACAGAAAAAGGGGGAAGAATTCATGGCAGACTCCCGGAATCTGATGAACAAAAAGAAATTGGATTTTCTGCAACTGCAGCGGAGGGAACGCCTGTTCCAGTACAAGCTGAGTACGGCCTCCAAAAGGAACGACATGCTCAAAAACAATATTCAACTGTTGGAAGAAGATTTCATTGCCATGCTGCTCCGCTCTTTTCCCGGCAATGCGGCCAAAATTAAAAAGTACCTGAAACAGGCCGGATACTTAAACAAGGAAATCCCACCGCTGCTTGACCGCACGGCAGGCCGTACGCCGAAAACCGCCTTTTTATACAAATAGTTCAGAATCAAACAGCAGCATCTTCCACGGCAAGATATTCAACATGGCCGATTGGACGTGAGCCTCATCGTTGCAGGCACCCCGCCATCCTGTGGTTCGGGAAGCTGGCGGGGGCCTTCCCCCCCAGCTCCTTCTCTCCGGCGTCCGTGATCTATCCGGCCGCATGATGCGGCCGAAATCACCCCTGCATGACACGGACGGCGCTGCCGCCCGGAAAGCCTTCTTTCAACAAAGGGACACCCGAACATGTCATTCACAGCATGGACTTGACACGCCTGACGGGCTCTATTTCCGTTTTTGCCGCCTTTCTCTCCCTGACCTGCCTGCTCTTTCCCGGCTGTAAAAAAGCGGAACGGCAGGCTCCTGAAATGCCCACGCTTACGTATGAACACCCGGTCGCGATGGACATTCCCGTCAAGGGAAGCTGGGTGGGCCATCTGGACGGGGTGGACAACGCCTCCATCGTGCCGCAGGTGACGGGCTACCTGCAAACGCAGAACTATTCCAACGGCGCCGTCGTGAAAAAGGGGGAAGTCCTCTTCCGGATTGACGATACCGTTTTCAAGGACCAGGTAACCAAGGCCCAGGCCACGCTGGAACAGTCGCAGGCCCAGTTGCAGCAGTTGAATTACGACTTGCGTCTCTTTGTACGACTTGCAGATTTACAAGCCGCTGGCGGCGGAGAACGCCATCTCCAAACAAAAATATGAAGACACGCGCCTGTCCGCCATCGCTGCGGAAGCCCAGGTGAGGGAGGCCACGGCCGCGCTGGAACTGGCCAAAAGGAACCTTTCCTACACCATCCTGTACGCCCCCTTTGACGGAATCGCCGGCATCTCCAAGACGAACATAGGCGACCTGGTCAGTCCGGAAAGCGGCGCCCTGGCCATCGTCTCCTCCGTGGACCCCATCCGCGTCAACTTTGCCGTCACTCAGCAGGAATGGATTCAGCAGGCGGGAAAAAACGGGGACGAAGGCATCCGCACGGACAGCAAGCTGGACATCACGCTCAAGGACGGCAGCACCTATCCGGAACAAGCCACCGTCGTGGCCATTGACCGGGCATTCAACCCCCAGACGGGAACGATCCGCGTGCAAGCCAACCTTCCCAACAGGGACTACCTGCTGAGGCCCGGCATGTTTATCATCGCCACGGCGCAGCTCGCCACCGTTAAAAATGCGCTGACGGTGCCCGCCAAGGCCATTCTTTCCACACAAGGCCGCTTTTTTGTGGTCACGCTGGATGAAAACAACCACCCCTCCATCGTCCCCGTGCAGGCCGGGACGCAGATCGGGGAGCGGCAGCAGGTCACTCCCTTGAAGCCGGACTCCCTCACTCCGCAGAGCAAAGTAGTCGTGGACGGCCTTCTCCAGGCGGAGGCGGCCACCCGGAATCCGGATGCGCGCCTGAAAGCGGTCCCTGCCTCCAACCAATAAGCCCTTTTTCACCATGGCCGACTTCTTCATCAAGCGCCCCATTCTTTCCTTCTGCCTCTCCATCATCATCGTCCTGCTGGGGGCCTTCTCCATTCTGCGCCTTCCCGTTTCCGAATACCCGGACATCATCCCCCCCTCCATCCAGGTGACGGCCACCTATCCCGGGGCCGACTGCGAGACGGTGGTCAAATCCATCGCCTCCCCCATCGAACAGCAAATGTCCGGCGTGGACGGCATGTCCTACATGACCTCCGTCAACACCAACAACGGGCAGATGAGCATGATGATCCTGTTCGAGACAGGCACGGAGGCGAACATGGACCAGGTGCTCTCCTACCTGCGCTACGGACAGGCCACCTCCCAGCTTCCGCCGGAAGTCAGCGAACTGGGCATCTCCCTGCGGAAAACCAGCGGGCTGCCCGCCCTGGTCATCAGCTTTTATTCCCCCAACGGAACCTATGACGGCCTGTGGCTGGCCAACTACGCCTACATCAATATGGTGGATGCCATCAAGCGCGTCCCCGGCGTGGGGGATGTCCAGGTCTTCGGCTCCGGCCGCTACGCCATGCGCATCTGGCTGAATCCGGAAAAAATGGCGGCCCTGAACATCACGGCCAGGGACGTCATGCTGGCCGTCCAGGCCCAGAACGCCGTAAATCCGGCGGGGAAGATAGGCGCCCAGCCCGCTCCGCCGGACCAGCAGCTTTCCTTTACCGTCAAGGCTCCCGGACGCCTGACGACCGTGGAGGAGTTTGAAAACATCGTGGTGCGCGGCCAGGGCAGCTCCATCGTGCGGGTGAGCGACGTCGCCCGCGTGGAACTGGGTTCGGAAACCTACAGCCTCAGCTCCACCGTCAACGGCATGCCGGCCGCCTCCCTGGGCATTTACGAAGCGCCGGGCGGAAACGCCATTCAGCTGGTGGACAACATCAAGGCCCTTCTGGCGGAAAGCAACCTGCCGCCGGACATGGATTACCTGGTTTCCCTGGATTCCACCCTGGCCGTACGCGCCGGGATTGAAGACATTGTCAGCACCCTGCTCATCGCGCTGGGGCTCGTGGTCCTGGTCGTATTCATCTTCCTGCAGGGGTGGCGCGGAACACTCATCCCGGCATTTGCCGTTCCGGTCTCCATCGTCGGGGCCTTCATCGCCTTCCCGTTCTTCGGCTTTTCCATCAATACCATCTGCCTGATGGGGCTGGTGCTGGCCATCGGCCTGGTGGTGGATGACGCCATCGTGGTGGTGGAAGCGGTGAAAAACCACATTTCCAACGGAGAAAAGCCCTTGCCGGCAACCATCGCGGCCATGCGGGAAGTATCCGGCCCCATTGTCAGTACGGCCCTGGTGATTTCCTGCGTGTTCGTTCCCACACTGCTGCTCCCCGGTGTATCGGGAAAGCTGTTTGAGCAGTTCGCCGTGACCATCGGCATGTCCATCATCATTTCCGCCTTCTGCGCGCTGTCCCTCAGTCCGGCGCTGTCCTCCCGGCTGCTGAAAGGCGGCAATTCGGACACCATCTGGCTGCTGGGCCCCTTTTTCAACATGTTCAACAAGGGATTCAACAAGGCGCGGGACTGGTACGTCAACGCCTGTTCCTGGCTGATCCGCCGCATGTGGCTGTCCATTCTGCTGCTGGCCGCCATGACCGCCCTGCTCTTTCCGATGGCCAGGCTCATTCCCTCCGGCTTCCTTCCCAATGAAGACCAGGGCTACCTGTTCGGCGGCGCGGAACTGCCGGACAATACTTCCCTGAATGTCACGGAAAAAACCTCCGCGCAGATTGAACGGATCATCCGAGAAGACCCCGGCGTGGAAGTGGTCACCACCGTCAACGGCTTCAACCTGATCAGCAGCGTCCAGAGCTCCTCCAATTCCTTCTTCTTCATTTCCCTGAAGCCCTGGTCCGAACGAAAGGGACCGGACATGACGGCGGACGCCATCGCCGCCAGGCTGAAGAGCAAGCTGAACGCGTCAATTTCCTCCGGCATGGCCTACGTGGTTCCTCCCCCCCCCCTCCCGGGAGTGGGCACGTCCGGGGACGTCACCTTCCTGCTGGAAGACCGCCAGGGCATAGGCGAGGAATTCCTGGCCTCCAATACGTCCAAATTCATCGAGGCGGCCGGGAAAAGACCGGAAATTGCGGGCATCAGCAACTTCATGTCTCCGTCCAACCTTCAATACAATCTGAATGTCAATACGGAACAGGCCACCCTCCAGAACATGAACGTGGATGAGATTTATGCCACCATCCAGGCGTACATGGGGAGTACCTTCCTGAACAACTTCAACATCTACGGCCAGGAATGGCAGGGGTACATGCAGGCGGACGCCCCCTACCGGGACAGCATCGACAAGCTTTCCATGTTCTACGTGCGCAACAACAACGGAGACCCGGTTCCTCTGGACTCCGTCATCAACGTCACGCACGGATGGGCCCCGGAATTCCTGATCCGCCAGAATATGTTCAACAGTTCCCAGCTCAACATCACGCCGGCGGAAGGCTATTCCTCCGGACAGGTCATGAACGCCCTGGAAGAGGTATTTGCCCAGACGATGCCCGCGGGCATGGGCTACGGCTATTCCGGCATGAGCTATCAGGAAAAACAGGCGCAGCACGGCATCACCATCGGCATGATTTTCGCGGCCTCCGCCATATTCGTTTTCCTGATCCTGGCCTCCCTGTATGAAAGCTGGTCGCTCCCCGTCGCCGTCTTCATGACCGTTCCCATCGCCATTCTGGGCGCTTTCGCGGCGCTGTGGATTTTCGGCCAGCAATTGAACATTTACTCGGAAATCGGGCTCATCGTGCTGATTGCCCTGGCGGCGAAAAACGCCATCCTCATCGTGGAATTCGCCGTGCTGGAACTCAAACAGGGGAAAGACCTGCTCACCTCCACCCTGGATGCGGCCAGAATCCGTTTGCGGCCCATCCTGATGACCAGCATCGCCTTCATCATGGGCTGTCTTCCTCTGGCTCTGGCCACGGGCGCGGGAGCGGCGGCGCGGCAGGTGGTGGGCATCGGCGTGATCGGGGGGATGATTACGGCCGTCTTTATCGGCGTTTTCTTCATTCCCTCCTTCTTCTACCTGATCGCCAAACTGGCCAAACTGGACAAGAAAGCCGCCCTGGAACGGCAGGAAAAGGCCTCATGAAAAGGCTGTAGGCAACCACTCCCGTGTAAAACGGAAGGTCCCATGAAACCGGCCATATTCCCCTTCCGGCGGCGTTACATCCAGAATATCCAGGCCCAGAACGCCTTGACGAACACGAGCACCACATCCGGGTCCTGCCTGCGGATGCGCTCCGCCGTCGGCATACCGCCGAGCTTTGGCATCTCAATATCCAGAAAGATAATGTCAAACCCGGGGCGGTACGGCTCCACAAGCTGTGCCCCGTCCGAGAAGGCGGTCACGTCCAGCTGGTGTCCGCTCTCCTGCGCATACTGCGCGATGAACCCGCAGAGCTGCGCCCGCATGGCGTCGTTGTCCTCGACCACGGCGATTTTCGCCATCTGCTGTGCCTCCTTTCCTGCATAAGCCTGCCTATTGCATATATATTTATTATGGCAAAAGACAGCAAAAAAAGCAACACCTTTGCAGGAAAAGGTGCTGCCGTTATGATAAATTTTATACCAGCATGACGAGCGTACCCGCGACAAGCACGGCCAGACCTGTCAGAGCCTTTCTGTTCAGGCGCTCATGGAACACGATGTAGGAGAACAGCACCGTGACCAGTATGCTCAGCTTATCGATGGGCGCGACGAGGCTGGCCGGGCTGAGCTGCAGCGCTTTGTAATAGCACAGCCAGCTGGCACCCGTCGCCAGGCCCGACAGACAGATGAAGCCAAGCTCATTTTTGGGCACCGCCTTCACCTGGCCCTGCTTGCCCTGCACAAACACCATGACCCACGCCATGATGAGCACCACGCCGGTGCGCAGCGCCGTACCGAGATTGGACTCGACCCCGGTGATGCCGACCTTGCCCAAGATCGAGGTCAGCGCCGCAAAAATGGCCGAACCGAACGCCGCCAACATCCAGCCGTTTTCCTCTTTCTGGACGCCGCCCTTTTTCTCGATCATCAGGAACGTGCCGGCGGCGATCAGCACAACGCCGATGCCCCTGGTCAAGGTCACACTCTCGCCCAGCAGCAGTGCAGCCAGCAAGATCGTCATGACCGTGCTGCTCTTGTCGATGGGCACGACCTTATCGATCGGCCCGCGCTGCAAGGCATAAAAATAGCACAGCCAGCTGACACCCGTAGCCAGACCCGACAGCCCCAGGAATACCAGACTTCTGGCCGGGATTCTGGCAATCGTCCCCTGCGAGCCGACCACAAACACCATGACCCACGCAAAAATCAGCACAATGATCGTGCGGATGGCCGTGGCCACGGTGGAATCCGTTTTGCGAATGCCGCATTTTGCCAGAATGGATGTCAGGCCCGCGAACAGCGCAGAGCCGACTGCGTACAATAACCACATACAAATCGCCTCATTCAGCACTATTGTACGCGCTTTGCCAGTCTTGTGCAACCTGCTTTTCTACAAATCACGTTTTTACGCAAAAGCCGCACCCCGGTCTCTGCGCGGGGTGCGGCTTCGTACTTATTCGCTCAATTCATGCGCCAGCACCGGCAGAAAAATCGTGGCGACCAGCACGGCCAGTGCGGCCACGACCAGCAGCGCGTAGATCGTGCTGCGCAGCGTGCGGTTGTATTTCTTTTTGTATTGCAGACGCTCGCGCTCCTTGGCGACAGCCTAGGCGGAAGGGATCTCCACCGTGCGCGGCGTCGGGACCTGTCTGGGCATATAGGCTCCTTATTCCTGATCTTCGCGGGAACGGCGCTTTTGCAGCAGGGCTGCCAGCTCGGGGCTGACCTGCACGGCCCTGCGCACCTGCCGACGGAAAAGCTCCCACTGTCTGTCGGCCTCCCTGTTGGCCCGGCTCACAATGTCGTCGGCCTCGCGCCGGGCATCCGCCAGCAGCTTATCAGCAGCAGGTGTTCATCAGTCGTCAGCGGTCCGGCTCACAGTCGAGGATCGACGGGATGTCCGCCCAGCGGTCTGCCTCGGCGGTGTAACGCTCATGCAGCCAGGCGACGGCCTTATCCAAGCCCGCCTGGTCGCCGTCAAACAGCTGCGTCTCGATCTTTTCCTCGGCGGTATGCTCGATGCTCCACGGGCCGGGCCAGACCTCGGCGCAGAGGGCCTCGCGCTTTTTCTTGCCGCTCTCGTCGCTCGGGTCGGGCACCTTGATGGGGGTGATGACATAGCGCATACCGCCCTCTGCCCCGGAATACGGGTTGCCGTTGTGGAACCAGTGATAGATCGGGAATGCGTCAAGCATGGTCGGCACCTCTTTTTGCACAAATAAAAATACCCCGAAGCGAAACGCCTCGGGGTATCTTGGAGCGGGATACGAGTCTCGAACTCGCCACCTACTGCTTGGGAAGCAGTCACTCTACCGGATGAGCTAATCCCGCATCAGTGACTGCTATTATAGCGCAAATCAGGTAGGTTGTCAAGGGGGCAAGTTGGCGGCAACGGCAAAGCGGCAGAGTCCCTCACCTTTATATCATACTGAACAAATCCACCTGGCTCGTTTCGGGCAGACTGCCCAAAGCGCCGACGGCGCGGAGCTTGTCAAAAACAGACTGCGCCACACCGCTGGCCTGCTGCAATTCCTCCACCGAGATATACTCCTGCCCGTGCATCGTGGCCTGTTCCAGCGCAACGGCGGCGGCATCACCCAGACCGCGGATGGCTGTGAACGGCAGACGCACTTTGCCGTCCTCAACCACGTACTTACTGGCGTAGCTTCTGCCCAGCTCGATGGGCAAAAACTCGCAGCCGCGCTGCAGCATTTCGTTTTCCAGCTGCAGGCTGACCAGCGCGTCATCGTCCTTGGCGGTGCGCTCGTCCTTGGGGATCTTTTCGTTGTCGCGCAGGTGCTGCTTCGCCACACGGACGCCGCCCACGGCGGCCTCGTAGTCAATATCCGCGCCGCGCACCGTGAAGTACACCGCGTAGAAGATGGCCGGGTG
>OGPB01001675.1_pt1 | contig 12430 bp, 8 predicted proteins | sample 1552821 | NCBI WGS metagenome assembly OGPB01 (sample SAMEA2580192, study PRJEB22360) | human gut metagenome | biome: human gut; feature: human-associated habitat; material: faeces | place: Denmark | collected 2008/2010 | reverse complement strand
CTTTTGTGTTTGTATAAACGGTTGTTTTTGGATCTTAATTCTTCTGACTTTCAGATTGCCCGTACCTAAAAATTCTAGGAATTGATTCAGCGCAGCTAAAATTGAATTAACACTATTAATTGCATATTTTTGGATCAGGCAGTCCTTGTATTGTAAGAGTATTTCTTTATTGATGCATTTATCTTCATCTATATATTGAAAAAAGGCTTTTATATCAGACGTGTATTTTTGAATTGTTGCTTTTGCATTTTCTCTTACATGCAAATAAGTCGCAAACTCGCTGATTGTCCCCTCTGATATCTTGATTGAATTCTCCATTACTTTCATTAACATCTTCCTCCTGATAAATCTTACTTCCCCATTATAACCTTTTTTACTAATCAGCCGCCCACCTTACTTGTCTTTGCTCTGTATTTGTTCTTTCAAAATACATATGGGATAAAATATCGCGTATTACTAAATCAGTTATGGAATTTTTTATTTTTTGGAAAAATGGATATATTTTCGGAATAAAAATATCCTTTGTGGATATAAGAAATTACTCATAGATTTGTTTCACAATATCTTTTGGCTACAAAAAGTGTATCACGAAAGTAAAAAAAGAGCCCGCCCCCCTATTTTAGAGGGATTCGAGCAAAAATTGTTCTACTCAAACTCGCAAAGTCTGGTTTGATTTTGATTATTTCAGCGCAGTTATCTATACCGTTTTGTATTGATAACTCATACTTTTTCCACACGTTATTCTTCGTTTCACATATTTTTAGTACCAATCCAGTACCATTGCTATATTGTCATTATTGTGTGTAGTTCCGGTGGCTTGCAGGTTTGTTTACTATTCACAGAATAAATTTCTGTCGGTTTGCAAGTCCACCTATGGAAATTATAATCTCCAAGCGATATTTCTGCAAGGAAAAATTTTGTGGTACTAATCGTTAGTACCACGATTGTTTTCTATGTACTGAGCGAAACCAATTACCTTTGCTGGCTTTCTCTTAGCAGCAATCCCTAGTCGTTCCATGTCTAATTTAAAAAGTTCACTCGGATATCCATACGCATCAAATCCCTCTGGCTGGCAGATATCTCTGTTCAGATACTCACTAAATTCCCATTGATACTTTGCTTCTTTCTCCAGCTTCTTACCAAAATACTGTGCATCCATTACCATTCTGTTAATGCCACCAACCGATTTCCTACCATGAGTTTTTGTTACAGTTGTATCGCCTGACATTTTAAAATACTGCCCTATCTGTTCCTCGGAATATCCCATTTCCTGCATCACGCCATGAATCACACTGCGGATATACATTGTATAGTAATTCCAGTTTCTTGGTTCAATATCTGTCATTGCTATTGTATAACGATTACTGGCATTCACAATAAACAAGACATTTCTTCCTTTTATTTTCGTCAAATGTGTGTCCCAGCAGAACACAAGTGAAGCACCTTTGCTTTCTTCAATCTTTGTTGTTTTTAGTCGATCTTGAACTGCTTTTGTTGCACCAATCTCCATATGTATCACCTGCTCATCTCAAGTATTCTTTTTACTTCATTCTGTAATTCATCACTAAAGTCTGATAAATCATTATATGTAATTACTTTCAGTCTAATAAGACGAACAATATCCCATATTACCTCTGATTTTTCAGTTCCATGACAACTCCCGGATGACGTTTATCTTGCTTGTACAACTACACTCTTTTAAGTACATTGCAGTATCTTATTATCTGATATTCGTTATCTGTTATATTGGTGATAATGTTTGAAGCATAACGTGCAAATTCTGCATTCATAAATGTTTTGCAATAATCTTCTGCATTGAATCCTTGTATATTACTACTGATTACTTCCCCATGTACATTTATCTCGCCATCTGCATAAGCGCTCCATCTTTTTTCTAATGCAGTTCTTGTTTTGTCCTTTAAATAACCCGGCGTCTTATGAAACCTTTCTTTTAACTGTTCCTTCAAATATCTCAAATCATAATTTCCAACAACTGTATCAACTTCAGCAGTTGCCGATATTCCAAACACCGTTGCTTTTCCTGCAAGGTATAACATGATTTTTTCAGGAGTATCATATACCTTAACAAATTTAAGATTCGTATTGTCATGATGAGAATCATTATCCTCAAATTCATAATACTCCATGCCAACTTGATAGAAGCTTCTATCCTCCAATATCAATTCACGATTATTTCTAATCATCTGGCATGTTTCACCCATCAACAAATCTCTTTGCTTATTAGTTAATTCTAATCTTTTTAGGATTGTACTAATAGCATTCTCCAAATTCATCGTATCCATGATACCGCTTCTGGAGCTATTTATAATTTCCATGTAATTTCTTGCCCATTCTATAGAAAATAACCTAAAATGCAAAAGAAATACATTAATCTCACGCAATAAGCTATATAACACAATATCCTTCTCTTTGTTTCTGTTCTTGAAAAAATCATCTTTCCCCTCAAAGAAAACATCAATACGATTGTCTTCTTTATTTAAGGATGAGCGGATATACTGTGCCCCTTCTTTTAAAACCGTATGGAATGAACCATCATTAAACAAGAAAATCTGTCTCTGATCCACTAAATCTTCTTTTGTTTTTATACTTAACCTTACATGATAATCCTCTGCAATTTTTCTTGCTTCATCCATTAGTGTTGTAAATGTATTTCTATTCCCTGATTTTTCGACCTCATCCATAGCTTGTCTCATACTAGAAGAAAAATCGTTTGGATTCAAAGTACGATATATCTGACGAAACAACTGTATATAGTCTTCCTGCATTGCCAACGACTTATCAATCAGCTCACTTTGTATAGTATCCTTCGTTGCATCAAATTCATCAATAACAATTACTGCGTTTTCTATTAAATCCGAATTCAAAAACTCATAACTAGAATCAATAAGAATAGAATTTCTCTTCATAAACTTACTGACACTCATTAATATTATTTTGTAATCGTCTGTAAATACCGCAGGATACAATTTCCCAATCCATTTATATTTCGCATCAGTTCTAATAGCATTTTTTCGCTGTGTCTTTGTTTGAAATCTATTCTTTAAACGTTTAGTAATTTCATATCGAAGCTGCCTGTCCCCTTCTGTTATTCTGCCAGCCAATTCTTTTATATATTCCTTATCGGCATATCTTTTTTCCACAGCATTACGATAAAGGGAAACATCCTTGCATAATTTAAGATACGCATCCGTTTTCATTTCCTCCGGCACTTCAATCTCAAGAATTTTTTCTACAACCTCATCAAAATTAGAGCGTAATCTCAATACACTACGCTTATAAAGCTCCTCACTCCCATATGCCACCCTCAATGCATCTTCTGGTAAATTCTTATTTAAAGTTGTCAGGTAAATGATTTTGGTATCATCACCAATTGAATCCGCATATTCTTTCATTGCCCGTGCTGAATCATAAGTTTTTCCATTGCCCGTTGGTAATTCGCACATATACAAACCATGTTCATGTTGTTGCATAACATCTAATAAGTAATCCTTCAACACCAAACCTCCTTGTGGTTGCTTATTTCTTACATGATTGCTAACAGTAAAATTGTATATAATTTTATCATAGAACGAAAAAAGAATTGCCGCATATTTGCGTCAATTCTTTTTAGAATAGATTTCCATATTTTGTTTTATTAAATCAATCATAGCATTCCTAACACTCAGTGGGCTTAATACCTCTACATATTGTAATCCTAGTAACCATCCAAGCAAGATAACAGACGCAACTGCATGAAAAGTAACTAACAACATACCCTCTGTGTCTTCAGAAATTGTAATTCTCTTACCAAATTGATCTATTAAAGGACCAACTAATGTATCCGGGATTCTCACAGTTATTACCTGTTCTTTTCCTGAAAACATACCCATCCGCCTTGAAACATATGTATTAGCATTAAAAATACGGAACTGACTTTTACCAGTTCTTGGTATGTCGGACAACTTGATATTATCGAGTTTATCCACTCTATAATTTCTTTCACTTAATATACCATCTTTTTCTTTTACATCATAACCGTACAAATAATACCTATCATTTGCCCATATTAAAGCCCATGGGTTCATGTTATATCGTCTATCCGACTTTTTTACCAACTTCTTATTTCTATCCCACACCATATAATCAAAGCTTATCTGAACCCCCTTGGATAGAGCTTCCTGAATCAAATTTACATTATAGAGAATTTTCTTATTCTCTGCTTTTGCAGTATTAATCCCTAACACACTTCTATCCAGTTCTTCCGCATCATACAGACTCATAGTAGATTTCAATTTATCAATCATTTTGGTGGCAATACTTTTCTCAATGAAATTAGACGCATTAACGGAATCAATAATAAGTTTCATCTCTTCCTTTTCCAAAAGTCTGTTTCCAATGAAATAACGAGCATTCCTTCCACGACCAGAAATCACATCTACACCTAATTCATTTCTTAATTGCTTTATATATCGCAAAATACTATCTTCACTACAGGAATATCCTTCTGCTTCCATGTGAACCAGAATATCCTGCATAGAAATCTGATGTAGTTCGTCTGTATATGCTGTCAGAATCTTATATAATGCCAATACTCTGTTTTTTCCGAAATCACTCACAAATTACCCCTTTCTTTTATTCAACAAGATCAATCTTATGTCTTTCGCACCATTGTCTTGCTATTTTTTCATAAGCTTCATCACGATATTGGTACCACTGTTTCTGCAGATTCAAGTCATACAATTTATCCTTAAATCTTCTAAAAGCACCTCTACCCTGGATTGCCCCTGTCAACACATCCTGATTCTTTCCCGCCGGAAGTTCGTATATGACCTCTTCCATTAATCGATACTCGTTGATATCGTATTGTCCCGGTAATGGTATATAATCTTCGACAAATCCCTCTTTAATATCTTCGAAAAATTCCGGATTGTCTTCACCATCCACCATTCCATCAAGCAGCATCACAACTTTTTCATTTTGGGTATCATAATAATATTCTGTTTCCATACCGGCAAATTCCATTGCCTCGATTATGTCTTCTAATTTTACTTTCATCTTTTATCCTTTTTCATATTCCTTTTTAAAGGGCGTGTGAAAAAACGAGAGTTTTTTCATGCGTCCTTTTGCTTATGGTTATAATAATAGTTATATTACATAAAAATGGTATAATTCCCCTTACCCCATAAGAATGCTATTATGAACTCCTATGCGGCAGCTGCAACTTTTTTCTGTTTGTTGTGATATTTATAAAGATTGTGTCCGATAGAAACGAGAAATACTTCAAGCAATACAGATTTTATTCCTCTTCGGACAATTCTTTTGTACCACCGGTCGTTTTTCATGATACCAAAGGTACCTTCTGCCTGAATGGATCTGTTCATCCTTAGAAGCGCTCCCTGGATACTTTCGAGATTTTCTATCACTTCCTGATGCATCGCTGTAAGTTCGCGGTTGATCCGAACAGTACGGTTTTTGTCTGTCTTTTTACATTGTTCTGCGTATGAACAGCCGGAGCAGTCTTCACACTGATACACTTCTTCCTGACGCCCATACTTGTTCCCTTTTACGTTTTTTCGATACTGAAGATAAAAGTTTTTCCCGTTTGGGCAACGCATGATTCCGTCTTCCCCGATTGGAAAATTTACTGCACGAAATGGATCTTCATGATACTTCTTGTCCGTAGTCTCTTTCTTGAACATGGGAAACTTCATATATTTTTCCATTCCTTGCTGCTCACAGAAGATGTAATTGTTGTAAGAACCATATCCGGCATCTGCTACTGGGTACTTCGGATAGAAGCCATATGTAGTATAAAACTTGTTCATTAATGGAATAAAACAATCCATATCTGAGCGATACTGATTTACATCAACAACAGCAATGTATTCATCTGCAACACCGACCTGTACATTATAAGCTGGAAGCAACTGGTCATTTCCCATGTAGTCTGTCTTGATTCGCATAAAAGTGGCTGAATGATCTGTTTTCGAGTAGCTGTTGCGATCTTCTCCACAGATTTTGATTTTTTCCACGTATTCTTCCAACTTAGCAGCATACTCTTTGAGTTTCTCATAATGACGTTGTTGTGTAGTTTTACGATGTCCCCTGCCATGAACAAACATTGCTTCATTAATCTGCCAGACTTCTGCATACTGTTCAGCAGCTTCCTTCAGATACTCTGGTGCGTACTCACTATTGATACAAAGTTTCATACCTGTACATGAAAGTTCCTCATTGATTTCTTCAAAGAGTGTAGTGATCTTACCAAAGAGACGGTATCTGGATTTTTCGGTTGCTTTTTTCCATACCCAGGAGTATTTATTCGCATTTGCTTCAAACTTGGATCCATCAATGTATAGATGTTGAAGATCCACATGCTCTGTCTCGAAGATTTTTTTGTTTATATCTTGAAATATTTCTTCAATGGAATCAGCAAGTACTTCGTTGATGAAGTAGCCGAAAGTACGGTAAGAAGGTGCTTGATGATCCATAAGATACATGAAACGGAGATTGACTTTACACTGATCCTCCAGTTCACGCAATGATATATAGCCATTCGCCATAAATCCAAACAAAACTGTTTTCAGCATGCTGACCGGATCATACCTGAGTCTTCCTGTATCATGTTGAGGAATATTTTTCAGATATTTCTCCAGTTCGATTTCTCCCATAAATCTATCAAAAGTCAGCACTGGATCACAGATGTCCAAATAATCTTGAATTAGCATTGGCAAAACTGCCTGTTTTGGGTTAGAATAGATTATGTTATTAATTTTCATTGCAAGTTAATTATAACAGAAAGAAAGACCTTGAGTTCATTATAAACTCTTGGTCTTTCTTTTTCTTTTTTTGGGGACTGTTCTTTTTTCACAGCCCCTGTTTACGGTGTTTTTATAGCTTCAAATTCTTCCTCACACTTTTCTAAAACCGAAGCAATCGTTGTATCCATATCACGGATGTTCGGCTTGAAACTCTCCAAGACGTCCTCCAAAGATTACTTCCTCTTCTACGTCTGCATTTTTCTTCTCCTTTTTAGTAGAAATACCGTCGGCCGTTATCACGACTGACGGTACATTTTACATTGTTTTCATCTTTTGTATCATCTTTACGATGTCAACTCCATAGCCATTGGCAGCTGCCCATCCTTTTTTCTTAGGATTGTTAGGTATACTTAGCCATTCTACATAAATTGCACTTCCTCGTTCAACATACTTAAAACGATTATCTACGCATGTCTGATTTAAAGATTTTGTTGATCCATATGCCTTCAAATGCTGAATTTGTGCACGTACACCCTCTCTTACATCTTTAAATGATTCACCTGAAACACCATTTCCTGTTGCTCCCATGCCCGCAAAATTATACTGCTCTGCTTTCACAACACCTGTAAATTGTAACCAGCCTGTCTCTTTCATCGCCTGTACAAACGCAACTTCTGCTTTAATTCCTTCTGCCACAGCTTCTTCATAATAAATCTGACAGAAATCTCTGATTGTAGCCGCGCCACCTTTTCCCATTACATCTTCCGGATAAGTCTTCTTACTTGCCTTAAAATAAGCTATCATTTGATCTACTGTGACTTCAGTATTTCCCTCGATCAAATATGTCCCCTCAACAACACTATCTTTATTTGAATTGTTTGTGTCATTACTTCCAACATTTCCATTCATATTTGAATTATTTGAATTGTCACTCCCAGCATCTCCATTTATCTTATCATCATTAACGCTTGGTGTTTCAACATATATCTTTGTAGGGTCATACACGCCATCATTATCAAAGAAATACCATATTCCATTAATTTTCTGCCAACCAGTCTTCATTACTCCGTCATTATTTTCTCCGAAATAATACCAGTTCGTCCCAATTTTGCGCCAACCAGTCTTCATTACTCCGTCATTATTTTCTCCGAAATAATACCAGTTTGTTCCGATTTTGTACCAGCCTGCCTTCATCGAGCCATCATTAGATCCGCCAAAATAATACCAACTCGTTCCGATTTTGTACCAGCCGGTCTTCATTATTCCGTCATTGCTTCCACCGAAATAATACCAGGCTCCTCCTAGTTTTTTCCAGCCGGTCCGCATTGCTCCGTCACCAGAGCCGCCCAAATAATACCAGTAATTTCCTATCTTCTGCCATCCTGTCAGCATGTATCCGTCAGAATCAAAATAATACCAGTTTCCGCCAATCTGCGCCCACTGATTTCTCACATAACTTGATCCATTTGCATACCACCAGCCTTGAGAATTCACATACCACTGCCCTTTTGATAAACCAAAATATTTTGCTATTCCAGTTGCATCAGCAACACCAAGTTTCTTCAGTCCAGCTTCATTATTTAGAAAATTATTTACATCCGATGTATTGGTCACAAACGCATGTTCCACTATAATTCCCGGAATTCCATGCTCCTTTGCAGAAATCTGAACTGTAAAATAATCTGAAAGAGAGCCATCCTCATAACGTTCATTCACAGTTGTATTTTTTGAATAAATTTTTCTTTCTTCCAGTCCCAGCCCAACAAGTTCTGACTCGATCAGTGTAGCCAGTTTCTTTCCGTCATTTCCGACCTGTGGTTTCCAGTTTGTGTTCGGAATGATTATTTCTGCACCTTTTGCTGCTGAAGATAGAGATGAATTCAAATGAAAGCTGACATAGACACTTGCTCCAGCTGCCGCTGCATCAGCTACTCTCTGATCAATATCGTGAGCAGAACTTCCGCCCGGATGCGGACAGTCTGCTGTTGTTCTTGTCATGTAGACTGATACGCCTGCATACTCTTCCAGTTCTGCTTTACAATACTGTGCAATCTTTAATGTAAGGACTTCTTCTCGTACGCCGTTTGCTGATGCGCCAGCGTGTGTTGAATCATGTCCTGGATCAAGTGCTACTACAATATTAGATGACTGTGTCTGAACTCCGTCATCACTCATCATTGCTGGAATTTCCTGTTCTGCCTGAACAATTGCTCCTCGATACTTGACTGCTCAGTAACATTTCCGGATTCATCAATATTGTATGCCGCAATATCTGCTGATACCTCTTCCTCACTTACCGGCTGTAACTCTTCGATTCCTTCATATTTTTCATCTACACCAAAGAGTGCTTCTATTCCAAGATCTGCAAGGGAATAATCATATACATTTCCCGCAATTGCAACGTGCAGTTCTGTAACAGAATAGACTCCCCTTTCCTGCTCTGTATAAGCTCTTTCAAACAGATATATATCATCTGTTTCCTGTGCTGCAGTCCACACTTCTTCTCCTACTGGTCCCTGCACAGTTGCGGTCATCTGTTCAATCCCCTCGGAACCATCTCCCCAGGATACCACTACCTTCTGTGTATTCGGTGTTTCCAAATAAGGCTGATCTATGTACATATAATTTAGGCGCTGTTCAGTACCGGCTGCCTGTTTTTCATCTACTGCATTCTCATCTACATGATCCGTAGCTGTCTCCGCTCCCATCACTGCTGACTCTGCCGGAGTCTCAGCCCATGCCGTCACCGGTAGCGCTGTAATAGACATTGCCGCTGTCAACAATAATACCGTACATTTTTTTAATAATTTTCTCACTTTTTTCACATCCCCGCTTCCTATTGCTTTGTCATATAACCTGCCAGAACTGCACCACTTGTCTCAAATGTACGTCCTGCTTCTGTTATCTTGATTTTCTCACACTGGAAGCTGTCCAAATACGTGTTTACAACACATGCAAGTACCTCTGTTTCTCCTGTCGTTCCCATAGAACGAATATAATTTCCAAAGTCTTCATTCACATCAAGGTCTATTGTCTTCTCTTCTTCATTTAATTTGAAAGAATTCATCCTACATTCCTGAGTGAGCACTCCATATTCCTGAAGCAATGACCAAGTCTTTTCTGCACTCAAATCCTCTGTCTCCACTTTTTCTGTCTGAATCTCTCCCGAATCCATATTAATAAAATAAATCTGCATCATTCCTTTTGTTGTCTCAGATGCTGTTTTATCGTTATTATCTTTCTCATTATCGTTTTTTGTATCATTCTTATCTGCATTATCTGTCTTTGTATTATCCTGTTTTTCCACTTGCTCCGGATCTGTTGTATCCGTACTGTTTTTCTTTCCACATCCTATCGCAAGTACTGCCGTAAGACAGCACATAGCAAAGAATAGCTTCCTCTTATTCATTCTACTCCTCCTATACTACCACAAAGCAATCTGCTACAATTATCATCTTACCGCAATGCTTCTACTTTGTCTATATTTCTTCTACAATTTCCACAACATTTGTATATAAACACATCTCACGAGCCTTGACTATCCGATTTTCTCTTCTCGTTACACTCACTTCAAAAAGGGAGCAGTCATAAATGACTGCTCCCAAATCACTAAAACTCTCTTATCCCTTTACTTGAACTGATTTACTATTTCACCCAAACACCAGAATCTGTAAACCAATATGTTTTACCATTGATTTTTCTTTCTCCTGTATAGGCTCTTCCTTTTGCATCTGTATAATACCAAACACCATCCAGCTCGTGCCAACCGTTTTTCAGAAGATATCCATTATCATCGAATACATAAATTTCACCTGATAATGTCTCCATAGTTCCTGTAGCCATCTGTCCGCTCGCGTAGAAATAGTATCCATTATACCATGTATGATGTACTGCTTCCCCATTTTTTATGTAGTACCAACTTGTCCGGCCGTATTCTTTCATTGAAAACCAGCCATCTTTTGGTTTAATAACAGCTCCATCTTGATCGAAGAAATAATACTCAGATTCATTCGTTTCATAATCCCAAACATCCATACTTCCGGTATATGTTCCAGGTGACAAATAATATTTCTTCCCTTTATATTCAAACCAGCCAGTCTTCGGAGTTCCATTTTCAAGATAATACCATTCTCCGTACTCTCCTAATTCCCAGCCATTTGCTTTTGAAACTGCTCCATCTGATCCAACATAAACATATAATTCTCCTTCATGATCGTAAAAAGCAGTATTCGCACGCATAGCACCATCATAGTCGAAGTAATATGTTTTTCCTCCGATCACACGTTTACCACCTCTCACCAATCTTCCCATGTCATCAACATAATACCATTTGTTACCGATTGCATTCCAATCTGCCTTTTTAGCATAACCGATCCACTTTCCATCTTCTGCAAATTTACATAAACCATAGTCTACTGTATTTACGATTGTGTTTGCAACCATATCACCGTGTTCATCGACATAATAATTTCCAATCCACTCATCACGCTTCACTGCTCCGTCTGGTCCTACATAACGCCAAGAGTACCCAGTTTCATATCCTGGAATTGTTACCCAACTATTTGTCTGATAAACTCCTTTGTAATCTACATAATACGTTTTTTCTTCATCATGAATATAGGTATTTGTACACATTTTACCATTGCGGATATAGTAAGATCCAACCCATCCTGTATATGGGTTGCCATCTTTATAATAATACCAAATGCCATCGACTAATGTCCATCCATTCTTGTTTATCGGATTTTTCTGCCAAACTCCATTCTCATCAAAGTATTCATATTTACCCTTTTCATTATCATCCGAATCATAAACCCAACATGCTCCTTTAGCCATTGCGCCATCTTCATTTAGATAATACCAAACGCCGCCTTCACCTGATATCCAACTGTTTGTCAAATAAACTCCGTCTTCTCCTGCATAGAACCAGTCGTATCCTTTCTGATACCAAGAATTTCTCAAAATAACTCCATTGGAATCTACGTGAAAACCCATATAATCTTCCGTTAGCATTTTTCCATAACCATCAACGTAATAAAGTTGATTTCCATATTCTATTATTTCATTCGTACGTACACTTCCATCTTCATTCATGTAATACCAATTATTTTTATACCAGTTCCAACCAGGTGATGATATAATTGCTCCGGATGAATCTGTCAGATACAGTTTCTGATTATCATTTTCATAAATATCTATTCTTCCTAATTGCATTACTCCGTCATAGTCGAAATAGTACTTCTTTCCCCATATGTCATAAACACCATTTTTCAGTATATCTCCATCTCTCCAGAAATACCAGTCACCATCATACTTAACCCAGTCATTTGTTTCCTGAATCTCACCAGAATCATTGGTCATATAATGAATAACTCTGCCATCGTCAAATGTTTCTGTGAAATATCCTAACCACATCGATGCATCAAACCCAAAATAGTATTTTTTGCCACTCGGTCCTGTGATCACTTCTGAATATGCTGGACACAATCTGCCATTTTCTTCTTTAAAAAAATACCATGATTTGCCGTCTTTTGATACATTCCAGTCTTTTGTCGGATTTACAAACACAATACCACTTGGTTCAGCTAATTTTATTTCCCCTTCTTGATCCCAAAAAACACCTGTCTGCATAATACCGGCATCATCAAAATAATATGTATTTTCCTGGT
>OGPB01001667.1_pt1 | contig 12468 bp, 8 predicted proteins | sample 1552821 | NCBI WGS metagenome assembly OGPB01 (sample SAMEA2580192, study PRJEB22360) | human gut metagenome | biome: human gut; feature: human-associated habitat; material: faeces | place: Denmark | collected 2008/2010 | reverse complement strand
CGGATAACAGAACTCTTTTCCTTCGGTCTGTATTTTCAACAAGTACGTTCCTGAGGAAATGTTCGAGGTATCTATCGTTGTTTCCGAACCGGTAGCGATACAGCTTCCCGATAGGCTGTACAGGGTCCACCGTTGTACGGAGGTGTCAGACTGAATTTTTAGTATATCGGAGGCCGGATTAGGATAAACATTTATGGCTTTCGATGTAGCGATAAAGTGAATATCCGAGGAGGTATATACCAGCATATTGTCTAAGAAGAAACTACCCGATTCGGAGAAGAACGGTTTTGTTCTCGTTATCTTTATACCGCTTATGCGATAGTCCTTTCCCGGATTCAGCTGGTCCAAACGGGTTTCCCGGAATTGCCAGCCTCTGAAATCGACATTCGTCAATAAAATCTCTTGTGTATCGTTTCCAGAGGATAGTTGCAGCCATATTTCGTCGCAAGAAAGATCGCCGTAAATGTGCATACCGATAGTTTGGGTATTGTCGACCACAGTGGAACTTCCGAATGTATCGGCTGTCGTGAATACAGCGTGAGCTTCGTCTGCATTGAATGTGTATGTGAAATTGTAAGATGCGCTACCGAACAGTTTTTGAGCGGTAGAGCGAATCGTTTTTGCAGTGGTTGTCCCGATACTTTGGGTCGCATCGAATGTAATCATGTCGGGAGTTTCGAATTCCTCGACGGCTGTTTCGGAGCGGCTTACATCTCCAGCGGTAAAATTGATTTCGATGGGGTCTACGATCGCTATATTTTCCACATCGTGCAACGAGGCATCTATTTTCAATTTATAATTTTGTCCTTGTTTCAAATCGGCAGCTGTGGTAAAATAATAGTTCCCGTAGGAGTCTCCTAACTGGTTGTATTTGGCAGAACGCAAGTTGATGCTGACATCGTTTCCTTCACTATCCTGTAATTTGATGAGGTCTCGAATATTGACAGGGTCGAGAACATTATCGAATCTTACTTCGATCGTCGGTTTCGGATAGTGTAGTACCGCTCCTTCCGATGGGCTGGCTGCCAATAGTTTCAATTGGTTTCTTCCCTGCGTTAAGAACGTGAAGGAAAAATCTTCGGCCATAGACATATTACCCGGGTGTTTTGCACGTTTGTCGAGTTTTACGGTATATAGGGTAGCTACCTCGTAAGGACGAGTGGGAGTAAATACCATTCGGTACTGTGAATCTTCGAATGTAATGTTCCCTTCTACGGGAGGGTCGATCGAGAAAGCCTTTTGTACAGATTCCGTGTCCATATCCCAATTGAAATTCAAGACAATGGGAGTCGTACAGTTGATGCTGTCTGTTTCGTTTTCCATGACAGGGCTGTAAGAGGTGACTTCCGGTGCTGTATTTCTCACTCTGTCCATAGCCACATTGGTATAACTTATTGTATTGGTTGTCACTGTTACATCGATTGTCCGATTGTAATGGTCTTCCGCTGCGATTTTTAGCTGGTAATTACCCGGAGCGAGGTTTTTAAACATGTATACGCCGTTGTATAGGTTATCCGTCGTATAGGTGATATTGTTCGGCAACAGGGTTACTGTGGCTCCGCATAATGGCACTTGCTTGTCTCTTCCGTGTTGTACATACGATTCGGTACGGGTCATGCGGCTATCATAAATAACACCGGCGATATTTCCCGTTGTGAATCCTTCTGTGTCGAAGTATTCCATGACAGCTTTGGTGAAATGCCATGCTTCCATCCATTTGTAGTCCATGTTGAGCAAACGATATGTTTCGGGCACATAGTCGTGATAAGAACCTTCTGAAAGAAACCCGGTGACGGTTAATTTTCGGAGGACTCCCAATCCTGCATTGTTCCAGTCGGGATAGAAGTCAAAATCGCCCACGACATACTCTTCCGTTTGAGTCCAATAGGTTACTTGGTTTTCGATAAGGTGCTTGAACAGTATCTTCGCCGCTACCTTGTCCTCGGGCTTTACCGGATTTTCGGTATATCCTCTGAACAACATCATCGGGAAATTATCCCGGCGGCTCGTGCCGGTCGCATTGCTGTGTATGGAGAAAAACAGGTCGGCCTCCCATTCGCTGGCTTCCCGCCCGATGGTTTCGAGCCCTCGATCGTCTTCCGTCCGATTTAATACGCGAGACATCGCTACGGTAGCTCCCTGCTCTTGTAGCAGTTCTCTTAACATCAATCCTTTGTGCAGATTCGACGAGGATTCCCAAAAACCGAGTGTGTCGCCTTGTGCATACGGATATACGGCTACATTGCGGTCGTCCGACCCGGATTGATGTAAATTTTAAGTCCGGTCATATCTTTGGCTTGCAAGCCTAAACAGCCCAAGAAGGCAATGATAATGATATAATATTTTTTCATGGCGATGAGGTTATTTCGTTACATTCAATTCCAACATAAAAAGTTTTCCTTCGACCGTGCTGTACACTATTCTGCCTGCTTCGGCCGAGGCCGACGGATTCATACCCATTTCGGACGGAGATGTCAAATCATGTACCTGTTTACTGTTGCAGTCTAACAATACGATTTTCGACGAAGTAAATTGGTGACCGTCGTCGGTCGCTTTCATGGCTGCAACGAAATCGTTGCCATACCACGTAGGGGATTCGTAGTCGCCCAGTTCGGCAAGTATGTTACCCTGCATATCGAGTACAACGGTTCCTACGCCTATGGCATAAGTCACGATTTTGGATCCGTCGGGCGATACGGCTGTCCACAAATAACTTTCCACTTTGTCGCCGTAAGGACGTAATATGCGGGTGCTTTTACCGTCGCACACGATTATTTTTCCCTCTTTGATGATGGAATAGACATAGTTCCCGCTTATTTGAGAGCCTGTACTTTTCATAAGTTTATTGTCGGCCACTACTTCCATACCGCCTGAGATGGCGACCGGACGTTTCAAATCGCGGGTTGGGGCGATAAGTTGTTTTTCGGCTTTCTCGATCAAGTTATATTCTTTCAAAGATCGGTGAACACGTCCGTTTATGATGCTTTGCGGCCGATAATACACCGTTGAACCGTCGGTGCTGAAAATCGGGTCGAACCCGGCTCCCTCGGCAGTAGTGATAATCTGGGTTTTCCCTGATGCAAAATCGTATGATTTTAAGCCGGAAAAATTTTCAGAGGTATATACGATTCGATTCCCGTCGGGACTAAGTATCGGATAGAAGGCCGATTGTCCGACCGAAGGGGTTATCTCGTAATGTTTGGTAACTTTTACATTCTGTCCCGATAGCGATGCGATACATGCTAGCAGGATTATGGTTAAATTTACTCTCATGGATTATAATGAATTAAGTTATTGAATAACGATTTTGCATACATGGGTCCCTAGCTCATTTTGCACGTTCACGATGTATACACCCGGCTGTTGGTCGCCGATGTTTACGATTCCTGTTTCGTCGAGTAGTTGTTCCAGTATCAATGCCCCCACTCGGTCGTATATGCGTATCGACGAACCGGGAACGATGTTCTCTCCCTGTAAGAAGAGGGTATTGCCCGTTATCGGATTCGGGTAGACGACCATGTTTTTGTTACCGGCCACCGTCTCGTCTATTCCGCTTTCTATGCCGTTATAGACCAGAGAGAACTCTTTGATATGTATCTTATAGGCTTGTCCGCTATTCGTTCCGGTCGTGTTGATATAGAATTTGATATAATTCAGAGAGACGGGAAATCCTCCTCTGTTGTTTTCTCCGGTGATGTCGGATAGAGGAATGCTGATGAGATAATCTTCATTGACTGTTATTCCTTCGTATTCGAGATACTGCTCTTTGTCGCCATTGGCTTTGCAGGCTATTTGTATTTTCGACACGGGTATCTCGCTATTGATTAGCATGCGCAAGGTATCGGGAATACTGTAAAGGGTAATCGCTTTGTCCATTTCTACGTATGGGAGTCGTCCGGTTTTGTAAGTGAATCCCAATATGGCCTGATTGTTCCCCGAAGGAGTAACGGTGGCATCGGTGATGGAGCTGATGGATTTTGTAGTCCAGCCGGAAAAATCGTCGGCCGGGATTTTGGGGGATTCCGGTATTTCGACGGTTACCTTCATGTTTCCGGAGAAGTTGCCTATGCTGCCGGTAATGTTCGTCGTTCCGTTTTTTATTCCGGTCAATATTCCGTTTTCGATTTTGCAGACAGTCGGGTCTTCGATACTCCAAGACAATGACGAAGGGTCGTATGTGAACGTGTTTTCGCCGATATGAGAAATGACTTCGAGAGAGTAGGGGTGAGCCTTGTCGGCTATGATTTCACTGTTCTTCATGACGATATCCGCTTCTTTTACAGTTACCTTTATTTTTCCTGTCGCTGTTCCCGAAGTGACGTGAAGGTAACCCGAAGTCGCATTCGGCGAGGCATAGAATTTTTTTCCGTCCGAAGAAATGGTTCCTAACGAGGCATCGCAACTTAATGTAAATTCTTGCACATCGGTATCGATCAATACGCCGTATGAGTTGTATCCCAGAATAGTCGGCTCGAAACAAGAGTAGGAAGGAACTTCCAAATTGTAATTATCGAAAGCAAGGCTGTTCAACGTGTTGTCTTCGGGAGCGTTGGTGAAGATCATGAATCCGTTCGATACCGGACGTTCCTTTCCGTCGGCCGGGTTGTTGACGAGCTTGCCTCTCAACATCATCTGAGCCGATCCTCCGGCATCCATGTTGGCCACGTTCCAAGCTCCCGCTTGTTTCAGTATGTAACACATCGTCGCCGTGTTTGTCCCTACCGAAGTGCTCGACTTGTAATCGATAACGATCAGATAGAGTGTCTTTCCGTCTTGCGACATGCCTATGCCCGAGCGTGAATAGGTTTGTGAGTTATATGCTTCGTTTTCGTTTCGGGGAGTCAATTTCCCTTCCCTCATGACGAGAGCGTTACCGGTGAGCATTTGCTCGGCTATGGGAATCAGATTGTCAGTGCGGGTAGTAAGTTTTGTATTTATCTTTACTTTATCGCCGACATTCATTTGGTTTAGAAACTCTGCTCCTGTTCCGTTTCCCGAAAGAGCATATTCACCCTCTTCGAGTTCGGTTCCGCCTTTGCTTTGCACGATACGGGTTACGACGCATTCCACGTCCTTGTTAAGCCCCCACGATGCTCCCTCGATGGGCTTGATGAGTACATCGGTTCCGTCGATGTCGCTGGTCGTTTGTCCGGTAAAGTGGTTGTAAAGTACAATTTCGTTTTCATTGCGGATACGGTTCACTTCGGCGATGTCGAAACTTTTTTCATTAGCGGCGTTTATGACTTTCGCCTCGAAATTCATGTCGTCGATCCACATTTTTTTGTCTTGGTCGAGTACGACGAATCCTATCTCCTGCAATTTCTCTATTTCGTCTCCTCGTCCGGCTCGGTTCCAGCCATTCGGTTCAGTGGCTATTTCTCCGTTCACTATACAACCGCTGTGCGGTTGTCCCAGCAGGCGGTCGTCCATATTTTGTCCTGAAACAATCCAGAAGTTACCGTTTATCGATCCGATGGATTGATGTTCGGGAGTGGACAATCGGGTATATGCCGAGGTCATGGCCTCGGTACTTCCGGCATGGTTTTTCCCGATGAAAGCATCCACATCGTTATACGGATTGTTCAGATCGATAGTCATGGTATAGACGTCCAGTGGATATTCGGGCATGTGCATACGCACATATTGAACGCCCGGCCCTACCGTACGGCATTCCAGCGTGTCTACCTGTTTCTCCACGCCTGCGATGTTTATGGTTGCTTCGGCACTTAATCCGCATAGAGCAGATAAGGCGAAAACGAATAGTTCCTTTTTCATGATTTTGTGAATAAGTGATTTATTTGATAATCAGTTTGGCGACATCGCTTTTACCGTCTTTGTTGATGTTCAGCAGATAGTTGCCGGGTTGCAGGCTCGAAATGGGTATGGCTATGATTCCGCTTTCGCATTTCCCGTAATTTTTCGAGACGAGCAGTTTCCCGTTCAAGTCGTACACTTGTACCGATATTTCGGCCGGTTCTTCGATTTGCAGATATACGTCTGTCTCACCGGCTTTAACCGGATTAGGAAAAACTCGTAACGCGGATGCCAATGCAATGTTTGGGACGCTCAAAGTGACTTTGTCGTATACCAAATCGAAATTTTTGATGCGAATCTTATATTTTTGTCCTGCGGTCTGTGAGGAGGCATCCAAGAAAAATTTAAGATATTGGAACTGTACGGGGTAATTGCCGAGGTCTTCTTTATCGTCCAAGAAGTCGTTCATGGCGACTTCGTAGGTGAAGTCTTCGTTGGGGTTCACTGCGGGCCATTCCATGATTTGCGAGGTCGACATAAGTCCGCCTTTCATCGACATGGTTATTTTGGAACATTTGGTGTCGCCTGTGTTGAGCGTTATTCTGAATGTATCGGGGATACTGTAAAAGCTGAAAGTTTTAGCCATTTGTATGTAAGGCTGTCTGCCGCTTTTGTATGTGTATTCGAGGTTTGTTTCTCCATTCGCATGGGGTGTCAGAGCCACGTCGTTTATCGCCGAGATACTTGTGAGTTCCCAGCCGGAGGTGAACTGGTCGGCCTGTTGAATATGAGTTTGCGGTATTTCTACTTTTACCTTCAAAGAGCCGGTAAAATCATCGAGTTTTCCGGTTACAGTCGTTACGCCGTTTTTCAGACCCGATAAAACGCCGTTCGATATACCGCATATTTCCGGGTCGGCGACCTCCCATTGAGGGGTCGACGGATTCAGTACGAATTCTTTGTCGTCGATTGTAGCCGATATTTCGATGGGATACTCTTCGTATCCGTCCAAAATTACGGAGTCGAGACGCATGGCGAAATCGGTTTCTTGTATGGTTACATCTTTTGTCACCGATATGCCGTTGTAGGTTGCCGTGATGGTTCCGTGTCCCGGATTACCGTAAGCTACGAATGCATTGCTCTCGTCTATGTAACCTATTTCGGGGGAACAGGAAAGCGTATAATCCTTGAAGTCGGGGTTCACGATCAATCCGTATTGGTTGTATGCCGTCACTTGGGGGATAAACCGACAGTAGGAGGGAAGTATATAGTGAATCGGCTCGAATTCCAATCGGGCGGTAACATCGTCGATCGGCGCTTTTGAAATGACCAGTACACCGTTACCGACAGCTCGTTCCTTATTATCGGAAGGTCGATTGACTATTTGTTGGTTGATAACCATTGCCGAGGATCCTCCACCATCGAGATTGACAGCATCGTATGCGCCTATGGCAAGGAATAGATCGCCTAATACACTGAGGGTCGCCCCTGCCGAGTATCCTGCCCGACGACCGTCTACTACCATAAGATAGATTTTGGTTTTATCCTGCGAAATACCCATGCATGTTCTGGGGTGCTCTTCGTCCCATACGTCGGCCGGGACTCCGTTTTTCAATATGATGTGGTCGCTTCCGCCCATTTGTTCCTTGAAGTCGGTCAGCAAACCCGGAGTCGAGGCAAGATCTGTACCTAAAAAGACAGTCAGTTCGTCGCCGGCCGAGAGGCTTTTCAAAAAGGTTTCGGCTGTGCCTACTCCGTATAAGACCGCTCTTTGTTCGGGAATAGGCGATATGCCCGGATTGGCGAAAACCGAATCGACAACGCACACGATGTTTTTGTTCGCTCCGAAAAACAATTCGCCCTCTTTGGCATGCAGCATGACCTTCGTTCCGCCGGTGGTGGCGTGAGTTTCCGTACCGTAGGCGTTGGTGTATAGCAGCATGAAGTTTGGGGCGGTTTCTGTTTCCCATTCCAGACGTTGCATGTTTACGGCGTGTAACCGATGGCTGTTATCGCCGGAACGTACGGTTCCGGCGAAGTTTACACGGTCGATGTAAGGAACCCGATCGGGAGTGAGGACGAATGAGGCGCGCCCTACCGGATTCGTCACGCATTCGCCCCGACGGTATTGCCCGCTGCGGGGAATTCCTATTTCGATGGGATCTTGAAATTGATAGAAGTCGCCGTTCGTCGCACCGAGGACTTCGTGCCCCGGACGGTTGTTGCGAGCCGACATGCTCGACGGAGTCTCCGTTGCGACGGCTTTGTCTCCGCTAAGGCAAGTCTCGATGTCTACGTATGGATTGGTAAGCTCCACTTCCATGACATGGAATTTAAGCGGATAGGCGGGTATATCGTAAAAGGCATATTTCGTACCGGGACCTATATCGTGCGAGTGTACGATGGTATCTACCGCATAGGTTTTGCCTCCGATGGTTATTCCCGAAGCATAAATAAAGAGAGACAATACCCCGGAAAGAAGGAAGCTGAATATCTTTTTCATGACTTTTTTATATTGATTTTTTTACTTGACAATGATTTTCACGCTATCGGCGATGCCGTTACGATATATTTTCAGTAGGTAAGTTCCGTTCGCCAAATTACCTATCGGCAGGGGAATTTCTCCCGCCGGTGTTTGTCCCATTTCTACTCGGTTCAGGAGCTGCCCGCCGAGGTTGTACAATTCACAGTTTACATCGGCATTTTGGGGTAAAACGAAATGTATTTGAGATGCACCTGCTTCGACAGGGTTGGGGTAAACCCGCAGCAAGGAAGCTATTTCGGGATTCGATACGTTTACCGTGATACCGTCATAAATGAGCGAAAATTCTTTGAGTGCGATAGTATATTGGTTCCCTGCCGTTTGAGACGAACCGAGGATAAATAATTTCAGACTTTGGAATTTCACGGGATATAACGACATGTCGCGGTAGTTTTCGAAATATCCGTTCATGGGAATCGAGATAACATGGTCGGTATTTTGGGGTATATCTTCGAATTCGGTCAATGTGGAAGTACTCGATGCATTGTTTTTCATCGACAGTGCTATTTTACTCACTTGGGTCGCTCCGGTGTTGAGCGTGATTCGCATGGAGTCGGGGAGACTGTACAGGTAAATGTCTTTGGCGATTTGCAGATAGGGAGCGCGGCCTGAACTGAATGTATATCGCAATTCTGTTCCCTGTGCTGTCGGTACGATCGATATGTCTTTCAATGCCGAGTTGGTGATGTCCCATGACGAGGCATCCGAGAAATCGTCTATCGCTCTGTTGCGTCGGTCGGGAATTTGTACGGTTACCGATAGCGTGTCGGTAAAGTCGTCTTGACGGCAATATATATCGGTCTTACCGTTCGCGATGCCCTTTAAAAGTCCCTCGGTGACGGCGCATATCGTCGGGTCTTGAACGGTCCATGAAAATGCATCGGGAGAAATGAGCATACTCTCTCCGTTAACGATGGCTGTTACTTCGATGGGATATTCATAAAGCCCGTCGTTGATGACCGAATCGAGTCGAAGCGTAAGACCTTGCGGTTCGTTGATGACTATATCGATGGAGGTTTCTATGCCATTGTAGGTCGCATATAGTTTTCCTTTGCCGTCACCCGAAGCTACGAATGTGTCGGTTCCTTTTATATATCCCAAAGACTCGTCGCAACGCAATGTAACGCCTTGTAAATCGGTATCTATCAGATATCCGTATTGGTTGTATCCCATGAAATGGGGTGTGAATATGCCGTTTTTGGGGAGAGAGTAGTAGGCCGAAGTGCATAAGATTTCGGCCACGGTATTGTCGTCCGGGGCATTCGATACCACGAAGATACCGTTGCTGACAGCGCGTTCGTGTCCGTCGCTGGGACTGTTCACCTGTCCGTATTTTTCGATATACATACCGCTCGATCCGCCGCCGTCGAGATTCATGGCATTGGCGGCTCCGGCGAATTTCATCATGTCGGCCATTTGTTTGGTCGTAGCGCCATCGGAATATCCGCCTTGACGTCCGTCGACTACCAGCATGTATACTTTGCTACGGTCTGCCGAGTAACCGATTGCCGTTCTCGGGTGGAGCTCTGCCCAATCGGTTTCGAGAACTTCTCCGTTTTCCAATATTTTACGGTCCCCGCCTACCATGCAATTAATGTCGGGATAACTGCCGTCTTCGAGTTGGAGCATTATTTTTATTTCCAGTTCGTCGCCGGGTTGCAAGGTTTGCAAAAAGTCGGCAGACGTTCCATGCCCCGATAATACGGCTCCGTTTTCGGCGATAGCCATGTTTCCGGCAGCCGATCCTGTACCTGCCACTTTCAGTTTCACGGTCTTGTTCAGACCCCATTTTTCTCCGTCGGCGAGACTTACCGGTATTTCATATCCGTAAGCATTGGTATGAGTATAATTCCCGACATAACGGTTGTAGAGTACTAATTGATCGGTGCTTCGGCTTCCGTTTACGTTGTGTATGGTATATGTGGTTTGGTTATGGGTGAGTTCTCCGGCATAAGTGACGAACGAGATGAAGCATTCGTCGTTTGTCGTGAAAGATGTTTGAGGGCCCGAAGATACGGGAACTTTCGCCAATTGGCCTTCTACCGCACATCCGTGTACCGGAGTTCCGATAGCTCCCGAAGTGGCGAAAAAGTCGGCATTCGTACCGGCGAAATAACGGCTGCCTTCTTTGCTTTTTCGGGCGGCCATGTTGGTAATGCCTTCGCACGTAACCAACGAATCCCGACCCAAGACCGATTGGAAAGAGAGATAAGGATTGGTAGCGTCGATTTCCAAATAAAAGGCTCTCATGTCTTTGGGACCATAGAAATGAATGGCGGTGTAATAAGTTCCGGGGCCTACTTTGTAATGAGAGAGGGTATCGGCCGTGTAGGTGCTGCCACCGATGACTGCCGGGCCTTTGGCACTGAGCAGTATGGGTAAACAAGCAAAAATTGTGAGAAGTGTAAAAATCTTTTTCATAGGGGCAACCGTTTAATACAAAAGGATTGGTTTAGAAATGTTTTAATCGATACGGATAGAATGAATTTCAGCTTCTTTTTCAAATCTTATTCTCGAATCTCCCGTTTGTCGGAGTCTCATTTACTTTTGAGATACGATAGGCAGATTGAATATTTTTTGAACTTTTATATAGGGAAGGGTAAAGGGAAGGGCGATATATATATAACTTACATATACCGCCCTTCTTCTAAAAAATAGATTTTAAATGTCGCTCAGCGCGAAGGGCTTATTTCACAACGACTTTTTGAACTTTTTCAACACCGTCGATAATCGCTTTTACAATGTAAATGCCTTTGGCGGCAGGATCGGCCATAGATTGTACACCGGCAGCTTCCATTACTTTTTGTCCGGCGAAGTTGTAAACGACAGCGTTTGCCATGCCAGAGAAATAAATGGCATCGCCGCTTACGAATATCTTCACGTTGTCGGCAGCTACGTTAGCGATACCCGATTCAGAGTCATTGTCATATCCGTCGGGAGTCATTTTGTAAACGGCAGCTCCGCTACCCGATGCGTAGACAGCGATATAAGCAGCTTCTTTACCGTTTTTGTCGGTTACTTTGGCGATACGGGGCAATGCGGTACGAACAGGGTTCGAAATATCGCCCATACCACCTTGCGGGAATGTCCAGTAATAAGTTGCACCGGCAAATGTAGGACCTTCGCCCATTTCGATAATGTTCCATGCTTGGGCAGGAGTCGTGGCCGTATTGGAAATTACGTATGCGCAGAAAGGTTTGTCGTTCAATGTAAATTCAGAGATACCGTTATTTCCTACGTTTTTGATAGCGCATTCCTCGGGAGCATCACCTACGCTTTCGATCAAAGAACCGCTCATGTCGTAGAGAGATGCTGCACTATTGAAACCGTCCAAATAGAAGTAGTCGTTATCGATGATTGAAACACGAGGTCCGGTTCCGTTGTCGACAGCTTCTGCGGGGTAATAGGATTTGATTTCGATAACTTTGAAATTATAGCCTTCATAGTCACCTGTTTGCCCGGCTAATTGTCCGTCTTTAATATCGCAACGAATCACATATTTCCCGCTGCTGACTGGGAACATGACGATAGCATCTTTCGTAACATCGCCTTTCACGGCAAAATAGTCGACACGATAGCCGTCGAGCAGACCATCTTTGTTGGCCAATTCCATTACTTTGGTGGGCTCTCCGCTCGTCATGTCGATTTTCCAAACGCCGATAGCTTCGCCGTTCAATGCAGTGGACATGTTGAATACAACTACGTTTCCGGCATCGTCTACCTGAATATCGTTGCAAAGGAATCCGGGCGTTTTTTGTTCTTCCATTGGTGTCTGTTGGAATGTCGTGTCGCCGGGAGCGTTTACGATAGTATCGATTTTGGTATAAGTGTAGGTGATTTTAAACTTTTCTGTGTCGAATTGAACATCGCGTTTCTTTTCTCCGGTTTTCAAATCGTAGATTTGATACCCGTAAAAGTAGCTCTGTACGCAAACAACATTTCGTCTCCTTTAACTGTCATACCACGGGAAGCGCTGGCTCCACCTAACTGATCGGCTACTCCCATATTATTTCCGGTAGTGGCAGCTTTCATCCACAAATTTTCCAATGTGTATTCACCTGCTTTTTCATACGTCGCCGGATCTTGAGCGACCATCGATGTTGCCATACATGCAGCAACCATCCCAAGTAATAATCTTTTCATGATAAAAATAAATTAAATGAATAAATAAA
>OGPB01001666.1_pt1 | contig 12474 bp, 9 predicted proteins | sample 1552821 | NCBI WGS metagenome assembly OGPB01 (sample SAMEA2580192, study PRJEB22360) | human gut metagenome | biome: human gut; feature: human-associated habitat; material: faeces | place: Denmark | collected 2008/2010 | reverse complement strand
GGTAGAGCGGGCCGTTGTCCGATGCAATAAAGCCCCCACATCACGGATATAAAATATAAAAAGGTATTTACCAGCTGGAAGAATCCAAGCTCGACAAAAACAATGTCCTGTGAAAAAAATGTCAATTTGCGGAAAATATGAATTGAAATTTCAATCGTCCTAGTATATAATACAATAGGCAGAAATTTTGGTTTATTTTAAAATTATTTTATAAGTATGGAGGGCTAAAATATGAGCTACAATGCAACAGAAAACTCAGCAAGCAGACGAATTGCCACACTGCTTGATGAGGGAAGCTTTGTTGAAATTGGCGGAGCTGTTACAGCTAGAAGCACAACTTTCAACTTGCAGGAGAAGGCAGCTCCTTCTGACGGTGTTATCACTGGATATGGAGTGATTGACGGTAACCTGGTTTATGTATACAGCCAGGATGCTGACGTTCTGGGTGGAGCACTCGGAGAAATGCATGCGAAGAAGATCGCAAGAATCTATGATATGGCTATGAAGATGGGAGCACCGGTGATCGGACTGATCGACTGTGCAGGTCTCAGACTTCAGGAAGCTACAGATGCACTTGAGGCATTTGGAAGCCTTTATCACAAACAGGCACTTGCATCAGGTGTGATTCCGCAGGTTACAGCAATCTTTGGAATGTGCGGCGGCGGTCTTGCAGTTGTTCCGGGACTTACAGATTTCACATTTATGGAAGCAAAAGACGGAAAACTTTTCGTTAATTCTCCAAATGCACTGGAAGGAAATGAGATTTCCAAGTGTAACACAGCAAGCGCTGAGTACCAGAGCAAGACAGCAGGTCTTGTAGACGGAATCGGTGCAGAGGCAGAGATCCTCGGACAGATCCGTGATCTTGTATGTATGCTTCCGGCAAACAACGAAGATGATATGTCTTATGAGGAATGCACAGATGACCTGAACCGTATCTGCGCAGACATTGCTAACGCATCAGAAGATACAGCAATCGCACTGGCACAGATTGCTGACAATCAGATTCTGGTTGAGACAAAGAAAGACTACGCAAAAGAGATGGTTACAGGATTTATCCGCCTGAACGGAATGACAGTTGGTGTTGTTGCAAACCGCTCTAAAGTATACAATGCAGAAGCTGAAGTAGAGGCTGAGTTCGACAGCGTTCTTACAGTAGACGGATGCAAGAAAGCAACAGATTTTGTAAACTTCTGTGATGCATTCTCAATCCCGGTTCTTACACTGACAAATGTAACAGGATTTGCTGCTACAGTAGAGTCAGAGAAGAACATGGCAAGCGCAGTTGCAAAACTGACATATGTATTTGCTAACGCTACAGTACCGAAGGTAAATGTAATCGTTGGTAAGGCATTCGGAAGTGCTTACGTTTCTATGAACAGTAAGTCAATTGGTGCAGATCTTGTTTATGCATGGCCAACAGCAGAGATTGGAATGATGGATGCGAAGCTTGCAGCACAGATCATGTACGCAGACGCAGATGCTGAGACTCTTAATGAGAAAGCAGCTGAATACAAAGAACTTCAGTCAAGCCCGAATTCAGCAGCAGCAAGAGGATATGTTGATGCGATCATCGAGCCGGCAGATACAAGAAAATATGTGATCGGAGCATTTGAGATGCTGTTCACAAAGAGAGAGGACCGTCCGGCTAAGAAACACGGAACGGTTTAGTGAGGTGAGGCGAAGTGAAGAAAAAAATCAGTTTATTAGGACTTATCCTCATTCTCGTTCTTAGCTTCACAGGATGTGGTAAGTCTGAGACAACAGAATATGATCAGGCAACATTAGAACAGTATGCTGAGTTTGTTGTTCAGAATTTCGAAGCGATGACAACAGAGCAGCTTGACAGCTTTTCTGATATGCGTGATCTTCAGCTTGACACACAGCTTATGAATGTAGGACTTCCGGTTGATGGAGAGGACTTCCTTACAATGATCAGCTCCTGGGAAGCAGCAGAAGAAGAGTGCGGTGCTTATGTTGAACATGGCGACTGGACAATGGAAGTAAAGAACGATGGAGTTTCACTCACATCTGAAGCAAAATATGAAAACAGAGATGCAGACATCGTCTTCAGTTTTGACGAAAAGGGCAACATGGAGAGTATGGATGTTTCTGCTCATTATTCAACAGGAGAAATCCTTGAGAAAGCCGGTCTGAATACGGTACTTGGTATGGGAACTGTATTCGTTGTATTGATTTTCATTTCATTCATTATTTATCTGCTTGGATACATTCCGAAATTTCAGGAGAAGTTGGCAAATAAAGATAAGAAAGTGGAAGAGAAGAAGGAAGCACCTGTACAGGCAGCTCCAGCACCGGTAGCTGCAGCAGAAGATGATGCAGAACTTGTAGCAGTAATCGCAGCAGCAATTGCAGCAGCAGAGGGAACTTCTACAGATGGATTTGTTGTTCGTTCTATTAAGAGAAGAAAATCAAACAGATGGAATTAATCAGGAGGATAATTAGATGAAAAACTATACAATCACAGTAAACGGAAATGTATATGATGTAACAGTAGAAGAGAATGGTGCAGGCGCACCGGCAGCAGCACCGGTTGCAGCACCGAAAGCGGCAGCAGGCGCTGGAAGCATCCAGGTAAAAGCTGGAGCAGCAGGTAAAGTATTCCAGGTTCCTACATCTGTTGGACAGAAGGTAGAGGCTGGAGATACAGTTATTATCATTGAAGCAATGAAGATGGAGATCCCAGTTGTTGCCCCAGAGGCAGGAACTATTGCCAGCATTGATGTGGCAGTAGGTGATGCTGTTGAATCAGGAGCTGTACTTGCTACATTAAACTAGTAACTGAACCAGGAGGTTTTTACAAATGGAATATATTTCAAATACATTGGGAAACCTCGTAGAACAGACAGCGTTCATGAATCTTACATTTGGTAACCTGATCATGATTGCTGTTGCCTGCGTGTTTCTCTATCTGGCAATTCGCCACGAATTTGAGCCACTGCTTCTTGTTCCAATTGCCTTTGGTATGTTGCTTGTAAATATCTATCCGGATATTATGCTTCATGCTGAGGATGCAGCGAACGGAACTGGTGGACTTCTGTATTACTTTTATCAGCTTGACGAGTGGTCCATCCTTCCTTCTCTGATCTTCCTTGGAGTTGGAGCGATGACAGACTTTGGTCCGCTGATCGCAAACCCGAAGAGTTTCCTGCTTGGTGCAGCAGCTCAGTTCGGTATTTTCGCAGCTTATCTTGGAGCTATGGCTCTTGGATTTTCAGACAAAGCAGCAGCTGCTATCTCCATCATCGGTGGAGCTGACGGCCCGACATCTATCTTCCTTGCAGGTAAACTGCAGCAGACAGCTATCATGGGACCGATCGCCGTAGCAGCATACTCCTATATGTCACTTGTGCCGATCATCCAGCCACCGATCATGAAACTTCTCACAACAGAGAAGGAAAGAAAGATCAAGATGGATCAGCTTCGCCCGGTTTCTAAGCTTGAGAGAATCCTCTTCCCGGTTATCGTTACAATCGTTGTATGTGTGATTCTTCCTACAACAGCTCCACTTGTTGGTATGTTGATGCTTGGTAACCTGTTCAAAGAGTGTGGAGTTGTAAGACAGCTGACAGAGACAGCTTCCAATGCCCTGATGTACATCGTAGTTATTCTTCTTGGTACATCTGTAGGTGCTACAACAAGTGCTGAAGCATTCCTGAACTGGAATACAATCAAGATCGTTATCCTTGGTCTTATAGCATTTGCATTCGGTACAGCTGCCGGAGTTCTCTTCGGTAAGTTAATGTGTGTCCTTACACATGGTAAGGTTAACCCGCTGATTGGTTCCGCTGGTGTATCTGCGGTTCCTATGGCAGCCCGTGTATCTCAGAAGGTTGGTGCTGAGGCAGATCCTACAAACTTCCTTCTTATGCATGCAATGGGACCGAACGTTGCCGGAGTTATCGGTACTGCAGTAGCAGCCGGAACATTTATGGCTATTTTCGGCGTTAAGTAAATTAGGAGGATAAATAAATGGCAGAAATTGAAAAAAAACCAGTTAAAATAGTAGAAACTATTCTGCGTGATGCACATCAGTCTCTGATTGCTACCAGAATGACAACAGAGCAGATGATGCCAATCGTTGAGAAGATGGACAAGGTTGGATATCATGCTGTAGAGTGCTGGGGTGGAGCAACATTCGATGCTTCCCTCCGTTTCCTGAAAGAAGATCCATGGGAGAGACTTAGAAAGTTCCGTGATGGATTCAAGAATACAAAACTTCAGATGCTGTTCCGTGGACAGAATATCCTTGGATACCGTCCATACGCTGATGATGTTGTAGAGTATTTCGTACAGAAATCTGTGGCAAACGGAATCGATATCATTCGTATTTTCGACTGCCTCAATGACATGAGAAACCTTCAGACAGCTGTAAAAGCTGCTAACAAAGAGAAGGCTCATGCACAGGTTGCAATGTCTTATACACTCGGTGATGCTTACACAATGGAGTACTGGGTAGACCTTGCGAAGAGAATCGAAGATATGGGTGCAAGCTCAATCTGTGTTAAGGATATGGCAGGACTTCTTGTTCCATATAAGACAACAGAGCTTGTTGGTGCATTGAAAGATGCAGTAAATATCCCGATCGAGATGCATACACATTACACATCAGGTGTTGCTTCCATGACATATATGAAGGCTGTTGAGGCAGGAGCTGATATCATCGATACAGCAATGTCTCCATTCGCACTTGGAACATCTCAGCCGGCTACAGAAGTTATGGTTGAGACATTCAAGGGAACACCATACGATACAGGACTTGATCAGAGTCTCCTTGCAGAGATTGCTGACTACTTCCGTCCAATCCGTGACGATGCTCTTGAGAGCGGACTGCTTAATCCAAAGAACCTTGGTGTTAATATCAAGACTCTTCTGTACCAGGTACCGGGAGGAATGCTTTCCAACCTGACATCCCAGTTGAAAGAGCAGGGAGCAGAAGATAAGTTCTACGAAGTACTTGAAGAGGTACCGCGTGTACGTAAAGATCTTGGTGAGCCACCGCTTGTTACACCATCTTCACAGATCGTTGGAACACAGGCTGTATTCAACGTGCTGATGGGTGAGCGTTATAAGATGATCACAAAAGAGACAAAGGATGTGCTTGCAGGTAAATACGGTAAGACAACAAAACCGGTTGATCCAGAACTTCAGAAGAAGGCTCTTGGAGATGAAGAACCGATCACTTGCCGTCCGGCAGATCTTATCCCGGATGAGCTTGATACACTTCGTAAAGAGTGTGCACAGTGGATCCAGCAGGATGAGGATGTACTGACATATGCACTGTTCCCACAGGTTGCTGTTGACTTCTTCAAATACAGACAGGCTCAGCAGACAAAAGTAGATGCTACAGTAGCAGATACAGAGAACGGATCTTATCCGGTATAATCCTGACTGATTTAGTTAGATTATGAATTGAATAGAAAGACCAGAAGATAACAGATTGAAAGATTTGTGTTTTCTGGTCTTTTTCATTTGTAAGGAAATTTATTTGGTGGTATCATAGATGTGTACAATTTTGAATAATCAAGTTTTTGGTAATATGAGTTTGATTGTTGGAATATATGGAGGCAGATATGAGTGTTTTAGACAGAATAGAGCGATTACGAAATGTAATGGAACAGCAGAAAATAGACTGCTATATCATCCCTACAGATGACTATCATCACAGTGAATACGTCGGTGATTATTTTAAATTCCGCGAATATATAACGGGCTTTACAGGATCAGCAGGTACCGCAGTTTTTACAAAGGATAAAGCGGGACTCTGGACAGATGGAAGATATTTTATTCAGGCAGAAGCTCAGTTGAAGGGGAGCGGGATCACGCTCTATAAATCAGGAGAATCTGATGTTCCAACGATAGAAGAATTTTTAAAAAGTGAGCTGAAAGAAGGGGATGTTCTGGGATTTGATGGTCGTACAGTGACTTATGCACAAGGAAAACGATATTGTCATATCGCAGACGAGAATGGCGCATCATTGAAATACAGCTTAGATTTTGCACAGAATATCTGGAAGGAAAGACCTGAAATGTCTATGGAATCTGTATTTTCTCTAGCAGATGAATATACAGGTGAAAAAATTGGATCCAAATTAGAACGAATCAGAGAAATAATGAAAGAAAATGGATGCAATGCACATGTTTTATCGAGTCTTGATGATATTGCATGGCTTTTAAATATAAGAGGAAATGATATTGCATATTGTCCACTTGTTCTTTCTTACGCAATCGTTTATAATAATTCAGTTGAGCTGTTTGCTGACATTAGAAAATTCTCTGACGATATTATAAATTTGTTAGCAGAAAATCAAGTGAAGATTTATCCGTATGAGGATATTTATCGCAAAGTTTCAGAAATGACATCAGAAGATAAGCTTCTTCTGGATTCTGCAATCATGAATTATAGTCTTTATCAGGCCATTTCCAAAGAGACGGTGATTGTTGATAAGCAGAACCCGGAAATCCTGATGAAGTCAGTTAAAAATGAAACACAGGCAGCGAATTTGAGAAAAGCGCATTTGAAGGATGCTGTTGCACATACAAAGTTTATGTACTGGTTAAAGAAGAATATTGGCAGAGTGGAGATTACAGAGTTGTCTGCTTCTGCCAGGCTGGAAGGATTACGTGCAGAGCAGGAGCATTTCCTCGGACCAAGTTTTGGCCCGATCAGTGCATATGGAGAACATGGGGCAATTGTTCATTATAGTGCGGATGAGAAAAGCAATGTCCCTTTAAAAGAAGGAAAGCTTTTCATGACAGATACAGGAGGTCATTACCTGGAAGGGTCTACCGACATTACGCGTACAGTTGCACTTGGAGAAGTGGGGGATATTGAAAAAGAACATTTCACACTGGTAGCAAGAGCAATGCTGCGCTTGGCAAACACTGTATTTCTCTATGGATGCAGTGGTGCGAATCTGGATTGTATTGCAAGAGAGGTCTTTTGGAAAGAAGGATTAAACTTTAATCATGGGACGGGGCATGGTGTTGGTTATTTATTGAATATCCATGAAGGACCGATCAATTTCCGTTGGAAAGAAGGAGAGAGGCCGGCTCCGGCATTGGAAGAAAATATGGTGATTACAGATGAACCGGGGATCTATATTGAGGGTTCCCATGGAATTCGTCTGGAAAATGAGCTGCTTGTCAGAAAAACAGTTAAGAATGAGTATGGACAGTTTATGAATTTTGAAATTCTTACTTATGTACCAATTGATCTGGATGCAATCTTGCCGGAGAAAATGAGTACAGAAGAGAAAGAAATGCTGAATCATTATCATAAGCAGGTTTATGAAAAAGTGTCCCCTTACCTTTCAGAGGAAGAACGAATCTGGCTGAAAGAGTACACGCGGGCTGTGAAGTAATCAGCAAAGCAGAGATATAACAGAACTCTTATGTATCTGTTGAAGCTGCTGGACGGACAATGAAATATTTAGGGATTAGGAATAGTGTAAAAGAATGGAAACATCAGAACGCAATATTGAAGCGAATATGAATGAGCTGATCGGAAGGATCGAAGCAAAATATGAGAAGATGAGCAAGGGGCAGAAGCGCCTTGCAGAATATGTGAAAGAAAATTATGATAAGGCTGTATTTCTGACAGCGGCGCGTCTTGGAGAGATTGTGGGTGTCAGTGAATCTACGGTTGTACGATTTGCAACCCAGCTTGGATATAGGGGATACCCGGAATTTCAGAAAGCATTGGAAGAACTTGTCCGTAATAAGTTGAATTCAATCCAGCGTATGGAAGTGACCTATGGACGAATTACACAGAGTGAGATCCTTGAAACAGTTCTTCAGTCAGACATTGAGAAAATCAAGATGACCTTGTCTGCAATCGATCATAAGGCATTTAACTGGGCGATTGATACCCTTTTAGAAGCGAAGAGAATCTATGTTGTGGGAATCAGAAGCTGTGCACCACTTGCTTCTTTTATGGGGTTTTATCTGAATCTTGTATGCGACAATGTAATTACAGTAAATACAAACAGTTCCAGTGAGATTTTTGAACAGATCATTCGAATCGGGGAAGGAGATGTGATTATAGGAATCAGTTTCCCAAGATATTCGATGAGAACATTGAAAGCATTGGAATTTGCGAGCAATAGAAAGGCAAAAGTAATCACACTTACTGACAGTATCCATTCACCTATGAATCAGTATTCTTCCTGCAATCTGATCGCAAGAAGTGATATGGCATCTATTGTCGATTCGCTTGTTGCACCATTGAGTGTGATCAATGCTCTGATTGTTGCAATCTGTATGAAAAAACAGAAAGAAGTTGTCTCGACATTAGAGACTCTGGAGAAAATCTGGGGTGAATATCAGGTTTACAGCGGAGAAGAAAGCAGCCAGGAAGGTGGCAGCGCAGGAACGGACGAGTCTTACAGACAGAATAAAGGAGAAGAATAGAGCATGAGTAATGTGATCGTAGTGGGCGGCGGGGCTGCCGGGATGATGGCGGCAGTTTTCGCTGCAAGAAATGGTCAGAATGTTCAGTTGCTTGAGAAGAATGAAAAGCTTGGGAAAAAGCTGTTCATTACAGGAAAAGGACGCTGCAATATAACGAATGCCGCTGATATAGAAGATTTATTTACGGCGGTGACAAGTAATCCGAAATTTTTATACAGTGGATTTTACAGTTTTACAAATCAGCAGGTGATCGATTTCTTTGAAGAACTTGGCGTGAAGACGAAAATTGAACGTGGAGAACGAGTTTTCCCTGTTTCAGATCATTCTTCTGATGTGATCGCAGCATTTTCAAGAGAGTTAAAATCATTAGGAGTAGCTGTTTCTCTTCACACAGAGGTGAGAGAACTGCTTTGTGAACAGGATAAAGTGTGCGGGGTTTTATTAACTAATGGAAAGAAAATGAAGGCAGATGCTGTGATTGTTGCGACAGGTGGTATTTCCTATCCTTCTACGGGTTCTACAGGCGATGGATATCGTTTTGCGAAAGAAACAGGGCATAGAGTGACAGAACTCCTTCCATCACTTGTACCGATGGAAGTCAGACAATGGTATGCGAAAGAATTGCAGGGACTGTCTCTTAGAAATATAGAAATCCGTATTACAGATGGGAAAAAGAAGCTTTATGAAGAATTCGGAGAAATGCTCTTTACACATTATGGTGTAACAGGACCGGTTATTCTGAGCGCGAGCAGTGTGGTGGGAAAAACTTTAAGAAAAAAAGAACTTACACTTCATATAGACTTAAAACCGGCATTGAGTGAGGAACAACTTGATAAAAGAATCCTCAGAGAGTTTGATGCAAACCATAATAAACAGTATAAAAATTCAATCGATTCACTCTTTCCGGCAAAATTAAAGCCCGTTATGATAGAACTCTCGGAGATCGAACCTGAGAAAAAAGTGAATGAGATTACAAAAGAAGAACGACAGAGACTGGTTCATCTGATCAAGGATTTTACAATGACATTGACAGGGCTTCGCAGTTATAATGAAGCAATTATTACAAAAGGCGGAGTATCTGTAAAGGAGATCGATCCGGGAACAATGGAATCAAAAAAAATGAAAGGATTATATTTCGCCGGAGAGGTGCTTGATCTTGATGCAATGACCGGAGGATATAATCTTCAGATTGCGTGGTCAACAGGGTATCTTGCCGGAATTAACGCAGGATGTGATTGAAATTTTACTGGGGAATGTCTGAATCCTGTGACAGGAAGAATAGATGTTACTGTTAGATTTGAAAATGGAATGTAGAAAGAAAAGATGGAGGAATAGAAATGGGATATAATGTAGCAATCGATGGACCGGCAGGGGCAGGGAAAAGTACAATTGCAAAGCAGGTTGCAAAAGAAAACGGATATATTTATGTAGATACCGGCGCAATGTACCGTGGATTGGCCATTCACTTTCTGAATCTTGGAATTGATCCAAAAGATACAGAAAAGATTATAGAGGCCTGTAAAGATGTGGAAGTAACGATTGGTTATGAAAGCGGAATCCAGCAGATTTATGTAAACGGAGAGAATGTTACAGCAAAGCTTCGTACAGAAGAAGTTGGAAATATGGCTTCTATGACATCTGCGATTCCGGAAGTCAGAGGAAAACTCCTGGAACTTCAGAGAACGCTTGCAAGAGAGAAGGATGTGATCATGGATGGAAGAGACATTGGTACCCATGTGCTTCCGGATGCAGATGTAAAAATCTATCTTACAGCAAGCGTAGAAATCAGAGCAAAGAGAAGATATAAAGAGCTTGTTGAAAAGGGAGTACAGTGCGATCTGAAAGAGATAGAGAAAGATATTGAAGAAAGAGATTACCGTGATATGACAAGAAAGATCGCGCCACTGAAAAAAGCAGAGGATGCAATACTTGTTGACAGTTCGGATATGACACTGAAAGAAGTTGTAAACACGATTTCCAGATATTGTCATAGATAAATTTGCAGGAGTTGGATAGAATGAAAGTAATAAAGGCGAAATCAGCTGGATTTTGTTTCGGCGTTAAGCGTGCAGTGGATACAGTTTACAAACAGGTGGAAGAGAATCAGAATCTTCCGATCTATACGTATGGTCCGATTATCCATAATGAAGAAGTGGTGAAAGATCTGGAGCAGAAAGGTGTGATCGTCCTTCGCAGCGAAGAGGAGCTGGATACACTGGAAAGGGGAACTGTTATTATCCGCTCTCACGGGGTGGCAAAAGATGTGTATGACAGATTGGAAAGTAAGAAAATCCAGATTGTAGATGCTACGTGTCCATTTGTTAAGAAGATCCATAATATCGTGCAGAAACACAGTGAGATGGGCGAGAATATTATTATCATTGGAAATCCGGAACATCCGGAGGTTCAGGGAATTAAGGGATGGGCAGGAGATCATGTAGAGGTCTTTCAGACAAAGGAAGAAGCAGAAAATTATTCTTGTGAGCAGGGAAAAAAGATTTGTATTGTTGCCCAGACGACATTTAATTACAATAAATTTAAAGAATTAGTTGAAATTCTTGAAAAAAAGAGTTATGATGTAAGTGTTTTAAATACAATCTGTAATGCTACGAAGGAGCGCCAGACAGAAGCGCAGAGCATAGCAGAGACGGTGGATGCTATGATCGTTATTGGTGACAAACATAGTTCCAATACCCAGAAGTTATTTGAAATATGCCGCAAAGCATGTAACAATACGTACTATATACAGACACTTGGCGATTTGGATTTGAATCAATTAGGGTCAGTGGAAACGGTAGGTATTACAGCAGGGGCATCCACGCCCAACAATATAATTGAGGAGGTTCAAAATAATGTCAGAATTATCTTTTGAACAGATGTTAGAAGAGTCATTTAAAACAATTCACAATGGAGAGGTTGTCGAAGGTACAGTAATCGACGTGAAACCGGATGAGATTATCCTGAACATTGGATATAAAGCAGACGGTATCATCACAAAGAGCGAATATTCCAACGATCAGTCTCTTGACCTTACAACAGTTGTATCCGTAGGTGATACAATGACAGTTAAGGTACTGAAAGTAAATGACGGAGAGGGTCAGGTTCTTCTTACATATAAGAGACTGGCTGCAGAAAAAGGAAATGAGAGACTGCGCGAAGCATATGAAAACCACGAAGTGCTGAAAGCTACAGTTACACAGATTCTTGGCGGCGGTATTTGTACAACAGTTGATGAAGTAAGAGTATTTATCCCGGCAAGCCTTGTTTCCGATTCTTATGAGAAAGATCTCAGCAAGTATGAAGGACAGGAAATCGAATTCGTAATCAGCGAGTTCAACCCGAGAAGAAACCGTGTGATCGGTGATAGAAGACAGCTTCTTGTAGCAGAGCGTGCTGAGAAGCAGAAAGAGCTGTTCGCGAAACTCAATGTTGGTGATACAGTAGAAGGAACTGTTAAGAATGTAACAGATTTCGGAGCATTCGTTGACCTTGGTGGTGTTGACGGACTTCTTCACATCTCAGAGATGTCATGGGGAAGAGTTGACAATCCGAAGAAAGTATTCCATGTAGGAGATACACTGAAAGTTCTTGTAAAAGACATTCATGATACAAAGATTGCGCTCAGCCTGAAATTCCCAGAGACAAATCCATGGGTAAATGCAGCAGAAGATTTCGCTGTAGGTACAGTAGTTACAGGAAAAGTTGCACGTATGACAGACTTTGGTGCATTCGTAGAACTTGCACCGGGAGTTGATGCACTTCTTCATGTATCCCAGATTTCAAGAGCTCATGTTGAGAAACCATCTGATGTTCTTGCAATCGGACAGGAAATCACAGCTAAGATCGTTGATCTTAACGAAGCAGAGAAGAAGATCAGCCTGAGCATGAAAGCTCTTGAGGCTGACAACGCTGAAGAGACAGAGGAATAAGATATAAATTATTTTTTAGAAGAACCTGCCATTGGCAGGTTCTTTTTCTGTTAAAAATTCGACAAGATGTATAGCGAAAGATACAAGAATTATTACATATTTGCTAGATTTT
>OGPB01001641.1_pt1 | contig 12594 bp, 10 predicted proteins | sample 1552821 | NCBI WGS metagenome assembly OGPB01 (sample SAMEA2580192, study PRJEB22360) | human gut metagenome | biome: human gut; feature: human-associated habitat; material: faeces | place: Denmark | collected 2008/2010 | reverse complement strand
GGCCGTGGCGGCCGCCGGTGATGAGCGGTTTGCGGTCGGCCGGAATATCCTTGCAGTTGGCGAATGCCTCGACGACATCCAGGTAGAGCGGGTCGCCGTTGGCACCCGGTTCCTTCGTACGGTCGAGCACGCAGATGCGCTTCACCGTTTCGGGCAGCACCTCGCCCAGGTATTTCACCGAGAACGGGCGGTAGAGGTGTACCGTCACGACGCCCACCTTCCCGCCACGGGCGTTCAGGTAGTCGACCGTCTCCCTGAGGGTTTCCGTCACCGACCCCATCGCCACGACGACATGCTCGGCATCTTCTGCCCCGTAGTATACGAACGGCTTGTACTCGCGGCCAGTGATCTTCGAAATCTCGCGCATCGCCTCGGCAACCATGTCGGGCACGGCGTCATAGAAACGGTTGGCGGCCTCGCGGGTCTGGAAATAGATGTCGGGGTTCTGCGCCGTACCGCGGGTGACGGGGTGCTCGGGGTTGAGCGCCCGCCGGCGGAACTCAGCCAGCGCATCGCGGTCGAGCATGGCGGTCAGGGCGGCCTCGTCGATCAGCTCGATCTTCTGGATCTCGTGCGAGGTACGGAAGCCGTCGAAGAAGTGCAGGAACGGCACGCGCGATTTGAGCGACACGATATGCGCCACGCCCGCCAGATCCATCACCTCCTGTACCGACGAGGTGGCCAGCATGGCGAACCCGGTCTGGCGGGTGGCCATGACGTCCTGGTGGTCTCCGAAAATCGACAGCGACTGTGCGGCCAGCGCACGCGCCGAGACGTGGAACACGCCCGGCAGCAATTCGCCGGAGATCTTATACATATTGGGGATCATCAGCAGCAAACCCTGCGACGCGGTGAACGTCGACGTCAGGGCACCGCTCTGCAGCGAACCGTGCACGGCGCCTGCGGCACCGGCTTCGGACTGCATCTCGACAACTTTCACCGTTTCGCCGAAAATATTCTTGCGACCCTGGGCGGCCCACTCGTCCACGAGTTCGGCCATGGTCGACGACGGCGTGATGGGATAGATCGCCGCAACTTCCGAGAACATGTATGCAACATGTGCCGCAGCGTAGTTACCATCACAAGTGATAAATTTCTTTTCTGCCATTTTGTTAAAATTTTAGATGATATTGTGTGTTTTTCCTGGATTCGGGACAAAATGCGTTGCAAAGATAACAATTCCAGCGGAAAAACCAGTCCGATTTTCTGACAAATCACCCGGTTTTTTCACCATTCGGAATGTTATTGGAATAACAACCTCGTTGTTATTTTTTTAACAGCGAACTCACGGATAATCACCGAGTTGCCGAACTTATTATCCGATAGCGGATTACCCGGCACGCCCCCTCTGACGCAATCCGGACAGGCCCCGCAGGCATCCGGAGCGCCATCCCAGCCGGCAGGGCAAATCCCGGGCCGGAAAAACGGCGGATTTTTTTCTCCCGGGCGCGGCACGGCGGAAAAATATAGGTAAAAATTTGGCCGTCAACAAATTTTACGCGGCGAAACACTGGGAAATAAAGGCCTATGAATAGGTTGTTCGGGCGCGGGGATTGCAAATCGGGATTTTTTTCCTAATTTTGTTCCATAATTCGTTCTTTACATATCATCGTGTATAAACGATAGTATTGGGGCCCTAAAATCTGGTAAATTTTTTGTTATCCCACAATACAGGTCGTACCCAGAAGGGTGCGTGCTGTGACTTGTGGGATAGAGGCTGACCAGAGCCATGGGCCACAGGTTCGGCACCACTCTTCCCGTTTTCTGCCGAAGCGTTTTCCACACGCAGCGGCAGGGTAATGGATTCACAATCCCCAAACTTCATAGTCTTCGAATCCATCTTCAAATGAGGCGTCACTTAATTTTCCTGCCGCTGCTTTTTTTATATCTTTGCATCCATGATCGAATACAAGAAGAGAACACTGGCCAACGGCCTGACTATCGTCGTCAACCGGGATAAGGCTTCGAAACTCGCCGCAGTAAACATATTATATAAGGTCGGGGCGCGCAACGAGAACCCCGCGCGCACGGGTTTCGCCCACCTGTTCGAACACCTGATGTTCCGCGGCACGCGCGAAATTCCGAATTTCGACCTGCCCGTGCAGATGGCCTGCGGCGACAACAACGCCTTCACCAACAACGACTATACGGATTTCTACATCACCCTCCCCAAGGACAATATCGAGACCGCACTGTGGCTCGAAAGCGACCGCATGGAGGGGCTGGACATCACCCCCGGAAAACTCGAGGCGGAGAAACGCGTGGTGATCGAGGAGTTCCGCCAGCGCTACCTCAACCAGCCCTACGGCGACCAGCCGATGCTGCTGCGGGCGCTGGCCTACAAAGTCCACCCCTACCGCTGGGCGACCATCGGGCTCACGCCCGACCACATCGCCGGGGCGACACTCGACGACGTGCAGGCCTTCTACCGCACCCATTACCATCCTTCGAACGCCATCCTGTCCATCTCGGCCGACTTCGACGAGGAGCGCATGCTCGACCTTGCCGAAAAGTGGTTCGCCCCGCTCGCCGACCGCACCGTGGCCTCCCAGCCCATCCCCCGGGAACCGGATCAGGAGGCGCCGCGCCGGGAGGAGGTCGAACGCGACGTGCCCGCCACGACCCTGTCGATGGCCTTCCACATGGGCAGCCGCACCTCGCAGGATTTCTATACCGCCGACCTGGTATCCGACCTCCTGTCGGGCGGCGACTCGTCGCGGCTCTACAAACACCTGGTGCAGGAACAGCGCCTGCTGGCCTCGGTCAACGCCTACATTTCGGGCGACATCGACCCGGGATTGTTCGTCTTTACGGGGCAACTGCTGCCGGGCACCGCTCCCGAACAGGCCGAAGCGGCTTTCCGTGCCGAAATCGAAGCATTGCAAAGCATCCCGGCATCGGACTACGAGGTCGAGAAGGTCAAAAACAAGTTCGAGGCCAACACGCTCTTCGGCGAGCTGAACGTGATGAACAAGGCGATGAACCTGGGCTTCTACGAGATGCTGGGCGACCTGCCGTTAGTCAACGGCGAGGTCGCGGCCTACCGTGCCGTCACGACCGGCGACATCCTCGCCTTCAGCCGCCGCACCTTCCGCCCAGAAAACTGTTCCACCCTTATTTACAAAGCGAAAAAATGACACAACCACCCCTCGTAATACCCTCCGACGTCGAGGTCGCACAAGCCGGGAAGAGCCTGCTGGCAAACGGCTCGGCGCTCTACACGCTCGCCTCGGACGACTTCGAAGTGCTGCGCATCACCTTCGTGTTCCGCGCCGGTTCGGCCATGCAGCGGGTTCCCTTCTCGGCATCGGCCGCCGCCAACATGCTCGCCGAGGGGACGCGCGACATGACGGCGCACCAGATCGCCGAACGGCTCGATTACTACGGCTCGTACTACGACGTCAACATCGACCGCGACTATGCCTACATCAGCTTCTGCACGCTCTCCAAATTCTTCGACGAAACGCTCGCCGTAGCCGAACAGATACTCCTGCACCCCGTTTTCCCCGAAGAGGAACTGCACACCTACTGTGCCAAGCGCAAGCAGCGGTTGGCCGTAGAACGCACGAAGGTCGACACCCAGGCCCGCGAGGCTTTCGCCCGCGCCCTTTTCGGGCCCTCGCACCCCTACGGCATCTCGGCCGACGAAGCCCAATACGATAAGCTCACGCGCGGGGATGTAGCGGCGTTTTATGAAAGCCACTACACGGCGGACAACGGGTTCACGATATGCAGCGGGCGCATCGGCGACCACGAACGGCAGGCCGTCGCGGCGCTGGCGGAACGGTTGCCGCGGCGCAAACCCGAAGCCGGCATCCCGTTCCCGGCACCCGTGACGCAGCACGAAGCGCGGGTCGACCATCCGGGCGCCGTACAGTCGTCGATCCGCATCGGAAGGCTGCTTTTCCCGCGCCAGCATCCCGATTTCCTCGGCATGCAGGTCGTGGCATCCGCCCTGGGCGGTTATTTCGGTTCGCGCCTGATGCAGAACCTGCGCGAGGAGCACGGCTATACGTACGGCGTGGTGGCCGCCATGGTCAACTTCGAACGGGAGGGCTATTTCGCCGTAGCGGCACAGGTCGGGACGGAGGTCACGCAGGAGGCCCTGCGCGAGATTTACGCCGAAATCGAACGGTTGCGCGCCGAGCCGATGCCCGAGGGCGAACTTTCGCTCGTGAAGAACATTATGGTCGGTGAGATGATGCGTATCCTCGACGGGCCGTTCGGCATTGCCGACGTTACGATCGAGAACATCCTCTGCGGCCGCGACCATACCGTCATCAACGAGAACATCCGCCGCATACAGGCCATGACGCCGGCCGACGTGCAGCAACTGGCTCGGAAATACCTCTCCCGCGAAGAACTGGTGACGGTCATTGCGGGAGACCTGAGAAAATAGACGCCTGCGCATTGCGGCTGCGGAGCAATACCCCGCCCGCCGAACGGCATGAAAAAAGCACCGGGCTCCCGGTGCTTTTCCATTTCCGCCTCCAGTACACACTGTCCGCCCTTCCCTGCCCGGCATCCGACGACTCGAACCCGCACCCAAACTGCGGTATCCGACGTCCACGACCCGCCGCGATTATTTCCGGTTGGCCGCGACCCAGTCGGTCAGCTGCACGAAATCGGCGACCGAGAGCTGCTCGGCGCGCTGCGTAAAAAAGGGATGTTCTGCGCCGCCGAAATCGCCGAACACCGCCCGCAGCGAGTTGCGGATCATCTTGCGGCGCTGGCCGAATGACGCTTTCACCACCTTCACGAACAGCGCCTCGTCGCAGCCGAGCCGCCCGACGCTGTTGCGGCGCAGGCGGATAACGGCGCTTTTGACCTTGGGAGGCGGGTTGAAAACCGTTTCGTTGACCGTAAAGAGGTATTCGATGTCGTACCAAGCCTGCAACAACACGCTCAGGATGCCGTACTCCTTCGACCCCGGAGGCTCCGCGATCCGTACGGCGACCTCCTTCTGGATCATACCGACGCATTCGGGCACCAGGTCGCGGTGCTCGAGCACCTTGAAAAATATCTGCGAGGAGATGTTGTAGGGGAAATTCCCGATGATCTTCAGTCCCCGCGGAAAACGCTCGCGCAGGTTCATCTTCAGGAAATCGCCCTCGATCAGCCGCGGTGCGAACTCGGGGAAATGCGCATGGAGGTACCCAACGCTCTCCGGGTCGATCTCGGCGCCGTAGGTGGTAATGTCGCCGCGCCTGAGCAGGTACTGCGTCAGCACCCCCATCCCGCAGCCGACCTCCAGCACGTCGCAGGGGACTGCGCCGCCCCGTTCCTCTTCCGCGGCCGCCGGCGCACCGGCAGCGGTCGTATCCGCCGCGAGCCGGGCATCGGTCGCTATCCCGGCACCGTCCCCGTTCCGGGTTTCCGCCCCGGCTCCGGCATATCCAGCCGCATTCGCCCGGGTTTCCGCCCCGGCATCGGCACTTCCAGCCGCCATCGTCCGGGCTTCCGCCCCAGCTCCGGCATATCCAGCCACCCTCGTCCGGGTTTCCGCATCGGCACATCCATCCGCACCCGTCCGGGCATCCGCCGCGGCCCCGGCCCCCGGTCTTACGCCCCCCGAAAGCGCATCGCAAATCTTGCGCGCGATATTGAGGTCGACCAGGAAATGCTGTCCCAGCGCCTTTTTTGCCCTTACTTCACTCATCTTCGTCTTTCAGTAATTCGTAATAACAGCCGTCTACGAACGCCCCGTTCTTGAAAAAAACCTTGCGGAACGTCCCGACATGCCGGAACCCGGTTTTCACCAACACCCGCTGCGATGCGGGATTGGTGGCATAAGCCGCGGCAAAGATACGAATTATCGGGGTATTTGCGAACATCCACTCCACGGCCTGCCGGACGGCCGCCGTCATCATGCCCCGCCCCCGGCAGCGGCTTCCGAGCCAGAAGCCGATTTCGGCGCCGAAGCGTTCGACATCCGTCCCGGGCACGAACCCCACGCCGCCCACGGCCTTGCCGCCTGCCACGACGGCGAAATCCACCGGGCAGGGTTTCCCGGCCGCCGCGGCAATGAACTCCCGGGCGTCCGTCAACGTATAGGGATGCGGGAAAAGGTCACGCACGTTGTTCCACAGCGTGATGTCGTCGGCATTGGCCGCCAGCGACGCCGCATCCGCCGCGCGCCATGTGCGCAGCATCAGAATATCGTCCTTGTAAATTACCATCTCACCACCTTTACCCCGGCAACGTTCCGCCCCACCATCCGCAGCGTGCCCCGCCCGCCGGATCCGCGAACGGATCCCCGAACGAATCCCCGGACGGAACCGCGAACGGAACCGCCGGGCAACGATGTCCGGCGGATGAAGGTCAGCGTTTCGACCGGCGGGATTTTTTCTTTTCCTGCCGCTCCCGGGCACGGCGTTCGAGCCGCACGCGGCGTTGCGTCAGGCGGAACGTATAGAGCAGCCCCACGAAACCCACGCCGAGCAGCGTGATCCAGAACCACACGGCAATGCCGCGCTCCATATACTCCAGGGCGTAGATTATCCCGGCCACCGCCACGATCATCATCACGAGGCGGACTATCTGCATCACATTGGTTTTCATATCAGTCTTCGTTTTGCGTATTTTTGCGGCCCATGCTCCGGGCGCGGACGGCCAGAATCCCCGACGCACCGATCAGTACGAGCGGCACGTACCAGATATCCCGCCCGTCGTCGGACAGGATCCGCCACAGCGAAACGACGCCGCACACGAAGAAAAACACGGACATGATCGTCAGGAACCGTTGCATGGCACACATAGGTTACGGTATTTTGTATTTGTTCACCTCGTCGAGGTGCTTGCGCTTGCGCTTGTGGCATTCGTTATACACCATCCCGACGCCTGCAAGCACGAACAATACGGCCACGACGAGGTCGAATATACAATTGCTGTTCGACAAGGCCCAGAATATATTGACTCCGAGCCACACGAGCGTCACGATCATGAAAATCACGGCAACAGTAAAAGTCTTTTTGTTCATAGGCGTATTATTAAGTTAGTGTCAATCCTCGGAACAGTGACGCAACAGCCGTGGGATGGCAGGTGTACAGAGGGCATCAGTTGCCCTGCTCGCAGATGAATTTGATACGCACCAGACGTATCTCCTCCTCCGTATAGTCGGCCCCCAGTTCGTCGATGGCCGCATCGAGCGAATCGCTCTGGGCGTCCTCCTTGAAATAGAGGTAAATGTCCTCGATCTTGTCCTCGTCCATAAAGTCCCTCAGATAGTACGAGATGTCGAGCCTCGTACCCGAGTTGACGATGCCTTCGATCTCGGTCAGCAGTTCGTCGAAATCGAGGTCTTTGGCACGGGCGATGTCCTCGAAATCCATCTTCCGGTCGATGGACTGGATGATGAAGATCTTGTTGCCCGACTTGTTGCCGACCGACTTGACGATCATGTCCTGCGGACGGATGATCTCCTTCTCCTCGACATAGGCCTTGATGAGCTTGATGAACTCCTCGCCGAACTTGCGGGCCTTGCCCACCCCCACGCCGGTGATGTTCTGCATCTCCTCGATGGTGATCGGGTACTGCACGGCCATGTCCTCGAGCGACGGATCCTGGAAGATGACGAACGGCGGCAGCCCGTGCTGCTTGGCCACTTTCTTGCGCAAATCCTTGAGCATCGCAAAGAGTTCCTCGTCCGCCGCGCCGCCCTTGCCCATCGGGACGACGGCCTCGGCCTCCTTCTCCTCCTCGTCATAGTCGTGGTCGAGCGTCACGGTGACGGGGAAGGGCATGGCGATGAAATTCTCGCCCTTGCGGTTCACCGAGATCAGCCCGTAATTCTCGATATTCTTGTCCACCAGCCCCAGGATCAGCGCCTGGCGCAGCACGGCGCCCCAGAAACGCGCGTCGTGCTCGGCACCCGCCCCGAACCACTTGCTCTTGTTGTGGCCGTAGCTCTTGATGAGCGCCGTGGTCTTGCCCGTGAGCACGTTTATCAGGTAGTCGGCCTTGAACTTGTCGCCGATGTCACGCAGCGCCTCGAGCGCCATCTTGAGCGCCGCCCGCGCGTCGATCTTCGGCTTGGGATTCCGGCAATTGTCGCAGTTGCCGCAGTTCTCCTCGGTATACTCCTCGCCGAAGTAGTGCAGCAGCGTCTTGCGGCGGCACATCGAACTCTCGGCATAGGACACCGTCTCCAGCAGCAGCAGCTTGCCGATCTCCTGTTCGGCGATGGGTTTGCCCTGCATGAATTTCTCCAGCTTCTGGATGTCCTTGTAACTATAAAAGGTAAGGCAGTAACCTTCGCCGCCGTCGCGGCCGGCACGCCCCGTCTCCTGGTAATAGCCTTCGAGCGACTTGGGGATGTCGTAATGGATGACATAGCGCACGTCGGGCTTGTCGATGCCCATGCCGAAAGCGATCGTGGCGACGATCACCTCGACCCGCTCCATCAGGAAGTCGTCCTGGTTGGCGGCGCGTGTCGCGGCGTCCATGCCCGCATGGTAGGCCAGCGCGCGGATACCGTTGGCCACGAGCAGTTCGGTCAGCTCCTCGACCTTCTTGCGGCTCAGGCAGTAGATGATGCCGCTCTTTCCCTCGTTCTGCTTGATGAAGCGGATGATATCGCGGTCGACGTCCCCCTTGGGGCGTATCTCGTAATAGAGGTTCGGCCGGTTGAACGACGACTTGAACACCGAGGCGTCGGACATGCCGAGGTTCTTCTGGATGTCCAGCTGCACCTTGGGCGTCGCCGTCGCCGTCAGGGCGATCAGCGGCGCAGCGCCGATCTCGTTGATGATCGGGCGGATGCGGCGGTACTCGGGCCGGAAATCGTGTCCCCACTCCGAAATGCAGTGCGCCTCGTCGATGGCGTAGAACGATACCTTTATCTTATGCAGGAAGGCCACGTTGTCCTCCTTGGTCAGCGATTCGGGGGCGAAATAGAGCAATTTCGTCTTCCCGGCCAGCACGTCGGCGCGCACCTGCGCGACGGCCGTCTTGTTGAGCGACGAATTGAGGAAATGGGCGATGCCCGACTCGGCCGAGAAGGTGCGCATGGCGTCCACCTGGTTCTTCATCAGCGCGATCAGGGGGGAAATGACGATCGCCACGCCCTCCATGAGCATGGCCGGAAGCTGATAGCAGAGGGATTTCCCGCCGCCCGTAGGCATCAGCACGAACGTATCCTTCCCCTCCAGCACATTGCGGATCACCGCTTCCTGGTTCCCTTTGAACGACGAAAAGCCGAAGTACTCCTTCAGCTTGTCATGCAACAGGGACGATTCAAATTGTTTCATTTCGCCGTTTCTACTCTAAAATCAGAAATTTCAATGTAAAGTTAAAAAACTTTTCGGAAAAAAGCATAACTTTGTAAAAATTTTATAGCGAGAGAACGCAATGCGCCTATACACCAGCGAACTTGTCAAAAAATATAAGGCCCGCACCGTCGTCGACCACGTCTCGATCGACGTCAACCAGGGGGAGATCGTCGGACTGCTCGGCCCCAACGGAGCCGGCAAGACCACGACTTTCTACATGATCGTGGGACTTATCAAGCCCAACGAGGGGCGCATCTTCCTCGAGGACGACGAAGGCAAGGTCGCCGAACTGACCAAGGAGCCGGTCTACAAACGCGCCCAGATGGGCGTGGGCTACCTGGCACAGGAGGCATCGGTCTTCCGCCGCCTGTCGGTCGAGGACAACATCCGCGCCGTACTCGAAATGACCGATTTCTCGAAGGAGTACCAGACCGAGCGCGTCGAGTCGCTGATCGAGGAGTTCCGCCTGCAAAAGGTTCGCAAGAGCCTCGGCATCCAGCTTTCGGGCGGCGAACGGCGCCGTACGGAGATCGCGCGCGCGGTGGCCATCAACCCGGCGTTCATCCTGCTCGACGAGCCCTTCGCGGGCGTCGACCCCATCGCCGTGGAGGACATCCAGTCGATCGTGGCGACGCTCAAGCACAAGAACATCGGCGTCATCATCACCGACCACAACGTCGACGAGACGCTGGCCATCACCGACCGCACCTACCTGCTCTACGAGGGCAAGATCCTCAAGACGGGTACGGCCGAGGAACTGGCCGCCGACCCGATGGTTCGCAAGGTCTACCTCGGCCAGCATTTCGAGCTCAAGAAGAGCCACCAGCTGACCCAGCAGATGAAGAACCGCAAGGGACAGCAGGCGCAGCAGGCCGGGGAGGAGACCGAAACACAGGAATAGAGGCGAGGATTTTAATTTCAGGGTGCCGGCCAACCCCGGTGCCCATAAAAGCATATAACCTACACAATGGACAAGACGGTTCCATTGGGCCGCGTTAAAGGCACGCTGACGCCGCCCTGTTCGAAAAGCTATGCACAGCGTGCCCTGGCGGCATCGCTCCTCTGCGGGGAGACCTCGGTGCTGCGCAACCTGGAATTCTGCGACGACACGCGCTCGGCGCTGCGGTGCATCGAGACGCTCGGCGCCCGCGTAAAGCACGTGGACGCCTCGACCCTTTCGATCGAAGGCGGGCTGCATCCCCGCGGGAAGGTGCTGCACGTCGGCGAATCGGGGCTCGCCACACGGCTTTTCACCCCCATCGCCTCGCTCTGCGGGATGCCCGTCACCATCGAAGGCCGGGGCACCCTGCTACGGCGTCCCATGCACATGATGATCGACCCGCTGCGCCGCCTCGGCGTCCGGGTACGGGACAACGACGGTTACCTGCCCTTCGAAGTGCGCGGCCCGATCCGGGGCGGGGAGATCGACGTCGACGGCTCGGTTTCGTCGCAGTTCATCACGGGGCTGCTGCTGGCGCTCCCGCTCTCGCAGCACGACACCACGCTCCACGTCCGCAGCGCCGTCTCGACCCCCTATCTGGACATGACCGTCGACACGGCGGCACGTTTCGGCGTGGAAATCTGCCATAACGACTACAAGGAGTTCTACATCGAGGGCGGACAGCGCTACCGCCCGGCCTTTTTCAGCATCGAGGGGGACTGGAGCGCCGCGGCCATGCTGCTCGTGGCGGGCGCCGTCGCGGGCGAAGTCACCGTGAAGAACGTCTCCATGCTTTCGAAGCAGGCCGACACGGCCATCTGCACGGCACTCGTGCGGGCCGGGGCCGCGGTCATCAACGACGAGGACTCCGTGACGGCCTCGCACCGTCCCCTGCGCGCCTTCGAATTCGACGCCACGCACTGCCCCGACCTTTTCCCGGCACTCGCAGCGCTCGCGGCGGCGGCCCAGGGCGAGAGCGTCATCCGCGGCACCTCGCGGCTCGAACACAAGGAGTGCAACCGTGCGGACGCCATCCGCGAAGAGTACGCCAAGGCGGGCATCGAGGTGGACACCTCCCAGGAGGACATCATGCGCATCCGCGGCGGCAGAATCCGCCAGGCCCGCGTGCAGAGCCACGGCGACCACCGCATGGCCATGTCGATGGCCGTCGCAGGACTGCTCTGCGACGGGGAAATGACCATCGAAGGCGCCGAATGCGTAGCCAAGAGCTACCCCGGATTCTTCGAAGACCTGGAAAAAATCAGAATCTGAACGCCATGAATATTTTCGGACACAATTTCAGGCTCGCCATCTGGGGCGAGTCGCACGGCCCGCAGATCGGCATCTCGATCGACGGGGTTCCCGCAGGTATTCCGCTCTCGGCGGAAGATTTCGAAGCCGACCTTGCACGCCGCCGCAGCGGGGCCCGCGGCACCACGCCGCGCCGCGAGCCGGACATCCCGCAGATCGTATCGGGGCTTTACAACGGCATGACGACGGGGGCGCCGCTCACCATCGAATTCGCCAACACCGACACCCATTCGCAGGATTACGCCACCGTAGCCCGCCACTACCGGCCTTCGCACGCCGACCTGGTGGCCTACCACCGCTTCAACGGGTTCAACGACCCGCGGGGCGGCGGCCATTTCTCGGCACGCCTGACCGTGGCGTTCGTCGCCGCGGGCGTCGTCGCCAAGAAGATGCTCCCGCCGGGCATCGCCTTCGACACGCGCATCACCGAGATCGGCGGATGCACCGACCCCGCGCGCTTCGACGAGGTGCTGCGCGCGGCGGCGGCCGACCGGGATTCGGTCGGCGGAATCATCGAATGCCGCGTACAGGGCGTCCCGCTGGGACTGGGACAACCCTTCTTCGATTCGGCCGAAAGCCTGATCGCCCACCTGTTGTTCGCCGTCCCGGCCGTCAAGGGGGTCGAATTCGGCAGCGGCTTCGCCGGGGCGCGCATGCGCGGTTCGCAGAACAACGACCCGCTGCTCGACGTCGAAGGCACCACTGCGACCAACAACGCGGGCGGCATCAACGGCGGAATCACCAACGGAATGCCTGTCGTCTTCCGCACCGCTGTCAAGCCGACGCCCAGCATCTACAAAGAGCAGGAGACGGTGGATTATATTGCAAAGCAGGACGCGCCCCTCTCCATTCAGGGCCGTCATGATCCCTGCATCGTGCCTCGCGCCGCCATCGTCCAGACCTGCGCCGCCGCGCTGGCTGTGGGCGATTTGATGACCGCCCGCTACGGCACCGCATGGATGGAGCGGCCCACCAGCTACCGCAGGGAGGGACTGTGATGGAATACGGACTCATCGGCTCGAAACTGGGCCATTCCTACTCGAAGATCATCCATGAGATGCTCTGCGGCTACCT
>OGPB01001605.1_pt1 | contig 12762 bp, 9 predicted proteins | sample 1552821 | NCBI WGS metagenome assembly OGPB01 (sample SAMEA2580192, study PRJEB22360) | human gut metagenome | biome: human gut; feature: human-associated habitat; material: faeces | place: Denmark | collected 2008/2010 | reverse complement strand
CCTTTTTTCAAGATTAGATAGTTCTTTTTTGCTGTGTGATATATTAAAGCCCGTGAGCTTCCATATCGAGGAAATCCACGGGCTTTGTTGCGCTTTTTTTACAGCGCCTTTTGATAAGAAAATATATCGTTGTGCTGCTCCTATACTGACAGTCTAACGGCATATGTAATCTTGATGCAATGACCTGTGTTTCTTACGCTGTTTCGGGTAAATATCCATTGTTGTTCAGGACTAATTATTTTGACCATCTGACCGCCTACAGAGCCGACCTCACGAGCTGTAAGATCGCCGTTGTAGCCCTGCTTGAGGTTTACGCCAACTTCGTTAGCTGCTTCCATCTTGAACTTGTTGAGTGTTTCTCTGCCTTCCTGAGTTGTGATACCTTTCATTTTCGTATCTCCTTTTCATTTGTTTTTCGGGTTTGCAATAATATTATATGTCTGCATGATTTGATTATAAGAGGTAATTTATAGAACGAAATGGGGCGGTTTTTGGAATGAAAAAAAATAAGCTAAAATTAGTATGATTTTAAACGGAGCAAAATTCAAAAAAAATCATTTACATATAAATTATACTTCTTTTGGAAATTGTGTGATTTTGTATAGTCACTGTTTTCAATTGTCAAAATACCACTGGACACAGTGATTACATGCCCTGCACTGCTGCCGTATTTCAGCACATAACCGTTGAGATCAAGGGTGATGGTGCGGTTGACCACTAATGTGGTGTAAATGGTAATGTCTGACGTCAGTTTGACTGTTCCGTATGAAGCTTATCTGATTGCTGAAACCAGTTCCGCCGCTGTGGAAACTTCCGCCGTCCCACTCGCTGCCATATTATCCTCGGCAAATACACTTGTCGACACAAGGCAAAGAACCATACAAAGGGTGAGCAGGATGCTGAGTATTCGTTTTTTCATTTCTTGCTACCTCCGTTTTGTATATGTCGGCTCAATCAAGAGCAATGATTGTAATATTATAGACAGCACCGTTCAGCTGTGTGCCGGGGGTCAACTGGATAAATTCATATTGCAGCACAATATCACTGCCGGCATTGTAGATGCGGTTGAATGCAAACGGCATCCACACTCGTGAATTATCTGCATCGTTCATATACCTTTCGATCAATGTATCATTAAGAATGCCTTGTCTGCCTTTCAATACTACCGAGTACCATCCACCCATGTCGTGAGAAATGCAGACCGAACCGCTGAATGAAATACTGTATGTATGTCCGGCTTTCAGCGTTACGGTTCTATTGGCTCGATCCCATACAAAAAGTCCTCCGGAATTGCAATCTTCAAACAACTGAAGCGGCTGATTGAATGAAGCGCCGGTGCCGCCGTTTGAGGCGTGAAAATCCCCCGAACAGCTGCCGTTCTGACCGGCATCGCCCTTGTCGCCTTTATCTCCTTTGTCGCCCTTTTCTCCGGCATCACCCTTGTCACCTTTATCTCCCTTGTCACCCTTTTCTCCGTCTGTGCCGTCAATGCCTGCGGCTTTTACGCCCGTATCGGTTTCTCCGATCCACCAGTTGCCGTTTTCACCAATGAAGGGGGTGTTGCCGTCCGCGCCATCGGAGCCGTTTTGTCCGTTTGTTCCGTCCTTGCCGTCGGCTCCGTCTTTTCCGTTTATACCATCCTTGCCGTCAAGACCTTTCAAAACCGAAAGATCGTACAGGTTCAGCCATATTTCATCGCCGACATAGCGCCACTGCAGGGTGTTTTCACTTACACGGAACTCCGGTGTCTTTCCGTTTGCTCCGTCTGCACCTTTCTGCCCAGTGGGGCCTGTGATGTCGGCTATCGCCACAAGGTCCTGCCACTCATCGCCCTCGTAACGCCACTGTATGTGGGTTTCAGCTCGCTGCACCTCTATGCTTTTGGCGTTAATGCCGTCAGTGCCGTTGATACCGTCTTTGCCGTTGGCTCCGTCTTTACCGTTGGCACCGTCAATTCCATCCTTGCCGTTTTTTCCATCGGCTCCGTCTTTACCGTCAACTCCGTTAATGCCGTCCTTGCCGTTGGAGCCGTTTATGCCGTCTTTTCCGTTTGTACCGTTTATTCCGTTCTTACCGTCGGCACCATTAGAGCCGTCTTTACCATTTTTACCGTCTGCTCCGTTTTCTCCGGCAGTGCCCCGCAGCTCGGTAAGCGCCACAAGGTTGTGCCAGTCGGCTTCGTCGCTGTATTTCCACTGAATCGCCGTGCCGTTGTTTCGCACCTCCGGCAGTGCGTCGCCTGTTTTTGCCGCCTTGCTCCATCCTATTGCAAGCACGCTGCAAAGCACCAAAAGAGCGGTGCAAAGCGCCAAAAGTGTACCTGTGAGTAGTTTTTTTCTTGTTTTCATCTTTTTTCCTCCGTTCGGAATTGTTTATCACGGCGGAGCTTTGCACCGCTGCCTACGCCGTAAATGAGCGGCGGTCGATAGGCTTATGCTTGGTTTGCTTTGTACTTATCCACAAACAGGGCGACCCCCTGTTTTAAGACCTCCATCTGGGTTTTCAGATAATATTCATCCTCAAACATCGCATAATGAACGCAGGCGCGGACGAATATAAAGATCAGCGGCGTGATGACCGTATAGGGAATGCCGATCTTCGGCTCCAGCCGCTTGGCGTACTCGGTATAGCGTTCGTTCACGCCCTCAAAGAATTTCTTGCCGTACTCGATATACTTCGGGTGCGTATATATCTGATACATCAGGCGATATTTTTTTCCGTGCTTTTTTGCTGTCCAATACGGGACCTCCTTCACAAAACGGACAACATCCTCGGGGTCGGTGGGTGCCATCTCCATAAAGTCGTCCTCAACCTTTTCCATACAGTATGCCGTTGACTCAATGATCAGTTCATCAAGGTTTTTAAAATACGAATACAAATTTGCTTTCGTGCATCCGCACGCATCGGCTAGTGCTTTAATTCCTGTGCCTGTGAGCCCGTTTTCAGCATAGCACTCGAAGCACTTTTCCATTAGTTCACGTTTCCGCTCATTGTGCTGTTGCTCAGTTGTTTTCATGTTGCTTCGCTCCTTTTATGCGTACCGATCGTTCGTTTATGATTAGTATAACACAGATTTGTAACAAAGTCAAGAATTGTTCAAAAAATGAAGAAAATAAAGTTTCAACATGATCTCATAAAAAAGTCCTTACAGCAGAAAGAAAATAGCGGCTTACCGCAACGATCAAAACCGTACTAATAAATATGTCCATAAGACTTATGGAAAGATGGGATAGGCTTATTGACTTTCCATGTTCTCATATGATATAATAAATTCATATTAACACAACATTTCTGTTCAGGGGGTATATCAAATGAAAAAGCAAAATGCAGGGCTTATCGCTCTGAGTATCGTTTTTATTCTTATGGGTGGTTTCTCTACTATCTATAATCTCAGCAAGTATGTTTCAAACAGGGTTTTCATGTCAAATGCTGAGAAAACCACAGGCTATGTGAAGTGGATAGACCATGAGTTGAAAACTTGGGGACATAACAAAAAGGCAAGCAACAAAGCTGAAACATATTACATAACTGTCGCTTTTGATGTTGGCGGCAAGGAGTACACAAGAGAGATCTTCACAGGCACATATTATGTGAGTCAGAACGAAAAAGTGAACGTGTATTACAACACTGATAAAAACGGTGAGCCTGATAAGGTCGTGACCGATATCGATAATGATAAAAGACCGTATCTTACTTGGCCTCTGATACTTTTGCTTGGCATTGTGCTACTTGTGCTTACTAAGAAAAATATTATCTCAGTGGGGAGAAGAAGATAAAAAAGTAATCATTAAAATAGTAACCAAAAGAAACTTTGTGCAACTAAATAACAGAAAAGCAGAAAGGAGATCTTTATGAAGGTGATCTATAAATGTGCCGCCATTTTGACGGCAGCGATATTGTCAGTGCAGTTTCCTTGCGCAGCTTTTGCGGATATGGAGCATGGCGGAGATAATGACAGCCCGAAATTCAAGATGGGCAGGATAATTTTTACTGATAATGGTTATGGCTATGAAAAGGAAGGTCTGGAAAAATCGGAGATCGCTGATGAAGATCTGGCCGATACGGACGACGGGGGTTCAGCTTATGCACAAAAGGCAACGGCTTCGCTGCCTGCGAAATATGACCCCAGATCTAAGAATACGCTGACGACTATCAAAAATCAGTTCCAGACAGGCACTTGCTGGGCGTTTGCGGCACTTTCCTGCACTGAGAGCAATCTTATCCAAAAGGGGCTTGAAAATCAAAACGTGCAGTTTTCTGTGCCGAGCCTTGCCCTCTCTACATATGCTAACGGCGGATTTGACGAGTCAATATGGGATTGCGGCGGAACGTGGATGGATTCGTCCCTTGCAATGGCGGCTCATAGAGGACTTTGCTATGATGAATATGAGCCTTTCGTATCCGACGGAACGGAAGCCACTATCGTATCTGAGGAGAAAAAGGGCGTTTGCGAATATCAGCTTAATTACGCTTCCACTATCACAGGCGGACGAAACGCCATTAAAAACAAGATAAAAGAGCTTGGCGGAGTAATGGTGAGCTATTATGCAGACGACCTGTATATGACCTTTGATAACAAAAGCTATTACGATCCGGAAACTACAAAATATAGTGGAATAAATCATGCCGTAAGCGTAGTGGGCTGGGACGATAATTACAGCAAGTCAAATTTCCTTGCAGGCTATCAGCCAAAGAAAAACGGGGCATGGCTTGTGAAAGGCTCTTGGGGAGTATCCAGTGGCACGGACGGCTATTACTGGATATCCTATGAAGAGGCAGAAATGACCGATTGGGTGGCGTTCGACCTCACTGAAAGCTGTGATAATAATTACCATTATCCTGCTAATAAGGATAATTCTATATTTTATGTTAGCAATGAAAACAAAATGAGCGGTGCTGATGTTTTTACAGCAAAAAAAGACGAGCTTCTTGACAAAGTGGGCTTTATGTATCTTGGCTACACTGGAAAGTCTGACTACACCGTGCAGGTCTACACTTCTGTTTCAGACAGCACTCCTGTGGGGATACTTGAATGTGAGGTCAGCGGGAAGGTGCAGAGCGACGGCTTTTATACTGTGGATATCCCTGATGTTGAGCTTGACGAGGGCGAAAGATATTCTGTCGTGATGACATTCAGCGGTGATGACGGCTCAGGCTATGTGACCGTTTATGGCTATTCAGACGGGGTCATGAAGCCTGGTCAGGCGTATATTTCCAATGACGGCGACAGTTGGACGGACGTTACCGACAAGGACGCTTATACTGGTCAGCCTATAATATTTGCCTATACCGATGATATAGATAAGTCTGATAAAAGCGAGCTTGAAACACTTGTGGCAAAGTATGAAAAGCAGAGCGGTTATGAGCGTGAGGTCAACAACGGCAAGAAAGTTATTGCAGACGAAAACGCTTCAAAGAACGATATTACCAATGCCAAGCTTCTTATAAAGGCAAAGGCGAAAGAGATAAAGGAACAAAGCCTTGTTATAAAGACAGCGACGGATTGGAAAAACTTCGCAAAGCGTGTATCAGGCGGTGAAAGCTTTGCAGGAAAGCGTGTTGTGCTTGAAAAAGACATCGACTTCGGTGGTGCAAAGATATCGGCAGTAGGAACGGCCTCAAAGCCTTTTTGCGGATATTTTGACGGCAATGGACACGTTCTGAAAAACGCTGTTATCCAAAACAATTCTTATGCAGGTCTGTTCGGCTATGCTGAGGACAGAGCGCAGATAAGAGATCTCAGTGCTGAGAAAATAACTGTCAGCGGTAAGTACGCAGGCGGGATCGTTGGTGAATTTGATGCGGTATCTATCCAACGCTGTACGTTCAGCGGAACTGTCAAGGGTACAAGCTCGGCAGGCGGAATCGTGGGCAAAGCAGGTGGTCTGACCCTGACAGAGTGTGCTTCAGACCTTGCAAAGTCAAGCAGTTCAAATGCTAAAGCTATGGTGGGCAGCATTGATAATGACGCTTTTTATTATGGACAGCAATATGCCGTTTGCTGGTATAACGGCAACTTTTCTGACAGCAAGGTAAAGAAAACGGCTTTGTCTAACGTTACAAGCTCTGCAGCTTATTCGCTGAATACCGTTGGTGGAAAGCAGACAGACAGCGGCAGGTGGACAATGGCAGGCGGCAAAGCAAGGCTAACTCGTCCTGGGGAGCAGGCTTCCCACAAGATAACATTTGAAGCCCCTGACGGCAAGCATTATGCCTGCACTGATAATGACGGCAAGGTGAAATATCCTGCTGTCAAAGTGCAAAGCGGTTATGCTCTTAAATGGTACAAGAACGGCATTGCTGTCGATGCGAATACAGTTTATACTGCTGACAGCACAGTAAAGGCAAAGCTTGTTGAAGCAAAATTTGTCACTATCGACTATGTTTTAAATGGCGGCACGAACAGCACAGGCAATCCAGAATACCTCAGCAAAGGCGAAAGCGTTACGCTTTCCGAGCCGACAAAAGAGGGTGCAGACTTTGCAGGCTGGTATGATAACGCTGCACTTTCAGGTGAAAGAATAGAAAGCATCTCATATTCAGGCGGTGCAAAGACTCTTTATGCCGCATGGAAGCCTTATACATATAACGTTACGTTTGTGGATAAGGACGGCAAGGTTATAAGTCAGCAGACAGTGGAATATGGTAAGTCTGCAAAAGCTCCGAAAGCCCCTGCTATAAAGGGTCTGCGTTTTACAGGCTGGGACAAGGACTATAAAAACGTCACGGAGGATATGACTGTCACAGCGGAGTATTCTGACAGCAAGCTCATTGCAGACTGCGAGATATCAGGCTTCAAGAACAGCTTCACATACACAGGAAAGAATATTGAACAGCCTGACGTAACGCTCACCTATGAGGGCAAAGAGCTTAAAGAGGGCGTGGATTACACTGTTTATTATAAGACCAATCTTAACGCAGGACCTGCAAAAATGACCTTTGTTGGAAAAGGCGAATACAGAGGCTCTGTTGCAAAAAGCTTTACTATCCAGCCAAAGGACGCTTCCAAGTTCAAGCTTTATTATGCTACACCACTGTCGTTCACCGGCAAGGAGATAACACCTGATGTGCTTATAAAGGACGGCAATAAGACCCTAGAGCGTTATATTGATTATATGGTGATGTATTTCTCAAACGTGAATGTTGGCACGGGCAAGATAACGGTTGAATTTTACGGCAATTATAAGGGTAAGCAGACCGCTTCATTTGTTATAAATCCTGCAAAACAGCAGATACAGGTGCTTGAAACAAGATACAAGGGCTTTTTTGTGGATTTTGTGCAGAAAGGATCTGCAACAGGCTATGAGGTCCAGTATGGCACAAGATCTGATTTTTCAAATGCTTCCACATACAGATCCACCACCAACAAGATGGATAAGATGACGGTACTTGGATTAGGGACTTCAAAGACATATTATGTAAGAGTTCGCTCTTATACTGTCAAGGGCGGAAAGACCTATTACGGCAATTGGTCAGACGCTAAAAGCATTGTGACGGCAAAGACTAATTTTGCAAACGCAAAGGTCAGCGGTATTTCTTCAAAAAGCTTTACCGGCAAGGCGATAACGCAGAAGATCACAGTAAAATACGGCTCAAAGACCCTTAAAAACGGCACAGACTATACTGTGAAATATTCTGCAAACACAAAGGTCGGCACCGCAAAGGTGACTATCACAGGCAAGGGCATTTACGGCGGAGTTATCACCAAAAGCTTTGCTATCTATCCTGCAAAGCAGGTGATACAGAAGCTTTACGGTACATATGCAGGTTTCTTTATAGACTATGCACAGAAAGGCTCTGCCACGGGATATGAAATATCATACTCACAGCGTTCCGACTTTAAGGGAGCAAAAAGCGTAAAGGTAACAAACAACCGCACCGATAAAAAGACAGTTTCTGGGCTTGCGAGATATCAAAAATATTACGTCCGTGTAAGAAGCTACACTGTCAAAGGCGGAAAGACTTATAACGGAGCGTGGTCCGATAAAAAATGGGTCTATACTCAATGATCCGACAGACGATAAAAATGCCCCTGATCATTTTCTGGTCAGGGGTATTTTTTTGTGCCTAGAAAAGTTCTGCTTTGTACTTGATAGAATCCTCCTCAGTTATCTCACGGATAACTCTGCATGGATTTCCTGCCGCAAGAGAATTTGGCGGTATGTCACGGGTGACAACGCTTCCTGCACCGATAACACAGCCCTCGCCTATGGTAACTCCGCCTGTGATGACAACATTGCTCGCTATCCAGCAGTTGGAGTGTATGGTGATAGGCTTGCCGTATTCATCATCATAAACAGTGCCGTCAGACTTTTTCTTCATGTTACGCTCCTGCCATCTGAATGGGTGAACAGGTGTGGCAATGGTGCAGTTGGGACCGAAAAACACGTTGTCGCCAATCGTCACAGGGCAGGTGTCAAGCACTGTCAGATTGAAGTTTGCATAGCAGCCTGAGCCGAACTTTGTGAAAACGCCATAGTCAAAATACACAGGGCCTTGGAGAAAAAATCCCTCGCCATGGTCGGGAAGAAGCTCGTCAAGGATAGCTTTTCTTCTCTCATCATCTTCATACAAACTGCTGTACTGCTGTGAAAGCTTGTGAGCCTTTGTCCTCAATTCTGCAAGCTCCTTGTCGGAGGAGTCATATATCTTGCCAGCAAGCATTTTTTCTTTTTCAGTCATTATAAAACGCCCTTTCTGCGTGTAGTTTCATTTGATTTTGTTGAGAGTATAGCACAAGTTTCGGGCTGTGTCAATAGTTTTTTGGGGTCGAGTGATAGAATAAAAAATGGTATACAAAAAGTGGAGAATGCTTATGGGCAAAGCACTCTCCACTTGATGAGTATACTATTTAAAAAGCTTGGCATGGTAGAAAAAGTTATAGGTAAAATCCTTGCATATAATTTGTGTACATAAATGTGTCCTCGTCATCAGCGGTATTGTCACCAGCAGGCTTTTTTCTGCCACTAACGCAAGAAGCCAAAATTATCAGACCGCCTAGAACAATTGCAACGCTCACTCCAAGGACTACCAAAACCGCACAGAAAATTTTTACTATCATAAACACCGCTCCAATCATATTTCTCATACTTCGCCATAATTACTATTATGATTATATGCTGGTTTTGCCTGATAATCAATAAAAGCCGTGTAAAATGCAGATAAAAATCAAGTCAGTTTTTGTCTGTATAAAAAATCTTGTGGTAAAAATATTTTTCAAAACGTTTCATGATTTAACAATTTTAAACGAAGAAAATTATAGCTGTTAGCTTAGTATAAAACTGCACAAACTGAGCTTTTTGTAAATGGTTAGCATTGTATATTACACTGAAAATGTACGATTCTTGAAAAAATATACATAAGTATGGGGTAAATACTTGACTAGATTAAAATTTTGTGATAAAATTATTAACGTGAATAAGTGTAATTATGGTTACTTATATGAAATAAATATGGAAGAGGGAAAAATAATGGGAAAAATAGAACCCTTTAAACAAAAAGTATGGCTTTCGTCACCTACAATGCATGGTGAGGAGCTTGAATATGTTGCTGAGGCTTATAATACCAACTGGATGTCTACAGTCGGTAAGAATATAAATGAGGTCGAGAAGATAGCAGCGGAGAAGTCTGAAGTCAAGTATGCTGTTGGTCTTTCATGCTGCACGGCTGCGCTTCACTTGTGCTGTAAGCTTGCTGGCGAGAGGCTTTATGGCAAGCCTGCTATATCTCATGGCGCTCTTGAGGGCAGGAGAGTTTTTTGCAGCGACATGACCTTTGACGCTACTCTCAACCCAGTTGTTTACGAGGGCGGTATTCCTGTTTTTATCGACACTGACAGAGATACTTGGAACATGGATCCTGTAGCGCTTGAAAAGGCTTTTGAGATGTATCCTGAAGTCAAACTGGTAGTAAGCGCTGAGTTATACGGTTTTCCTGGAAGAATGGACGAGATCAAGAGAATATGCGAGAAGCATGGTGCGCTTTTGATCGAGGACGCTGCTGAAGCTATGGGTGCTACAATTGACGGCAGACAGTGTGGAAGCTTTGGCGATTATAGCGCTGTAAGCTACAATGGCAATAAGATAATAACAGGTTCTAGCGGCGGATGTTTGCTGACGAACAGCCTTGAAGATGCAAACAGGGCTCGTAAGTGGTCAACGCAGGCTCGTGAGAATGCGGCATGGTATCAGCATGAAGAGGTCGGGTACAACTATCGTATGTCGAATGTTATTGCAGGAGTCGTTCGTGGTCAGTATCCGTATCTTGAGGAGCATATTGCGCAGAAAAAAGCAATATACGAGAGATACGAAGAGGGTCTTAAAGGGCTTCCTGTTAAGATGAATCCTATCGTTGAGGGAACAGAGCCGAATTATTGGCTGTCTGCACTTATCATAGATAAAGACGCAATGTGCAAGCAGGTCAGAAATGACAGCGAGGCTTTGTACATCAAAGAAGCCGGCAAGACTTGTCCTACTGAAATTTTGGAAGCGATTGCGAGCATAAATGCAGAGGGAAGACCAATATGGAAGCCAATGCACATGCAGCCTATGTACAGAATGCACGAGTGCGTTGGTCGCAACGGCAGTATCAGATGCCGCACAAATGCTTATATTGCAGGCGGTGCAGAAGATGTAGGCGCTGATATCTTTGACAGAGGCGCTTGCCTGCCTAGCGATAATAAGATGACTGAGGAACAGCAGGAGAGAATTATTCGGGTTATCAGGAGTTGTTTTGAATAAGGAGAAACAGTTTGAAAAAGAGTAAGAAATTTGCTTTACTTACGGGTGCTGTTGTAGGTGCTACTGCAATTGCGGCTCATGTTATGAAGAAAAAAGCTGAGAAAACTACATATGAAGCAGATTTGATAGAGCCTATTGAAAAAAGAAAAATGGGCTTCTATGAGAAGTATGGCAAGAGAATTCTCGATATAGCCTGCGCTACGGCTGCTATAGTTGTTTTTTCTCCGCTATATTTGGACGTTGCAGCTCTTGTTAAACTGAAATTGGGAAGTCCGGTTCTATTTACTCAGGATCGTCCTGGTCTGATTGGCAAAGACGGCAAGGAAACGGTATTTAAAATGTACAAGTTTCGTACCATGACTGATGAACGTGATGAGAATGGTGAGCTTCTTCCAGATGATGTGAGACTTACGAAGTTTGGCAAGTGGCTGAGAAATACAAGTCTTGACGAACTTCCGGAGGCATTTAATATTCTAAATGGTACAATGTCTGTAATTGGTCCACGTCCACAATTAGTCAGAGATATGACCTTTATGACGAAAGAGCAAAGGGCTAGACATACTGCAAAACCAGGTTTGTCAGGTTTGGCTCAGGTAAATGGTCGTAACGGCATTTCATGGGAAGAAAAGCTTGAATGGGATAGAAAATACATTCAGAATGTAAGCTTTGCAGGTGATGTCAAGATCATAGTCGATACTGTGAAGAAAGCGTTTATAAAGCAAGAGGGTATAACTCAGGAAGATATGGCGACTGCTGAGGATTTTGGGGATTGGTTGCTGAGGACTGAGAAGGTAGCTGAGGTGGAGTATGAAGCGAAGCAGAAGCAGGCGAAAAGTATTTTGAATGGAAGTGAAACGTTGGAAAGTGAAAATATAAAAAAAGTTCTCGTTGTTGCTAGCGTCGTATCATTTATTGAGTGGTTCAATAAAGAAAATTTGGAATATTTAAAGAATAACTTGAATTGTGAAGTGCATGTTGCATGTAATTTTGATTATATGGACGATACAGATGAAACAAGGACTAGAGAGTATATTGCAAAGTTAAAAAAAGAAGGGTTTATTCTTCATAATATTCATTTAACTCTGAAGATTAATTGGAAATACTCTGACTTTTCACTCTACAAAGACATTTTCGGTTTTTCCATATGGGTTACAATCTCGTCTTTGGCACAGAGACTTGTATTTAATATTACGCCTTCTATACTGGGTACTGTGGCAAGCAGTGCTGCAATTGCATTGTTTGGAATTGTAGCAACTATTGAAGGATATACTTATACAATTACAACAGCCATAAACGGTATGTTTATGCCGAAAATTTCAAGAATATATGAACGCGGCGGAGAAAAAGACGAATTAATGCCGCTGATGTTAAGCGTCGGTAAATTTCAATACGCCATCAACGGTCTTATTGTAGCAGGATTTGCAGTTGTCGGGAAAGAATTCATAAACCTGTGGATGGGACCGACATACTTGGATGCTTATTATGGTATTTTGCTTGTTATCATACCGGGACTTTTCTTTAATTCCATGCAAATTGCCAACACGGCTATGATTGTAAGAAAAAAAGTGAACTTACAAGCATGGGTAAACTTAGGAATGGGAATGGTCAATGTTTTATTGTCTATCATTCTATCATCCTATTTCGGAGTAATTGGTGCTTGCATATCTATTTCAATCGCTTATATGTTACGGGCGGTGGTTTTGCTCTTTATTTATAAGAGAGTGTTAAAAATTGATATGGCAAGTTTTGTTGTAAATTGCTATTTCCGAATGGGTATCCCAATTATCATTACAATTATGCTTAGATTCTTAATGAATTCTTTATTGCCAAATGGAGGATGGCTTGTTTTGGCAGCAAAGGGCGTAGTGATTGTAGGAATATATGCTGTGGTAACATTGCTTTTAGGGCTAAACTCAGAAGAAAGGAACAAATTGTTAAGAAGAAAGGTTTAAGATGAGTATGTCACTTTTCACAAACAAAACCCTAATGATAACCGGAGGGACGGGATCATTTGGAAACGCAG
>OGPB01001596.1_pt1 | contig 12819 bp, 6 predicted proteins | sample 1552821 | NCBI WGS metagenome assembly OGPB01 (sample SAMEA2580192, study PRJEB22360) | human gut metagenome | biome: human gut; feature: human-associated habitat; material: faeces | place: Denmark | collected 2008/2010 | reverse complement strand
GGTGTTACCGCCGGACGGCGTCCGGCCAAGATCGCCGAGCTCGCCGGCATCGAGGTGCCCGCCAAGACCAAGATCCTGATCGCCGAGGTCACCTCCACCGACCCCGCCAAGGAGGAGTTCTCCCACGAGAAGCTCTCCCCGGTCCTGGCCATGTACCACGCCAAGGACTTCCAGGAGGCCGTCGACAAGGCCGAGCACTTGGTGCTCGCCGGTGGCCCGGGCCACACCGCCTCTCTGTACGTGCACCCCGCTCAGGCCGAGAAGATCAGCCTGTTCGAGCACGTCATGAAGGCCTGCCGTATCGTCATCAACACCCCGTCCTCGCACGGCGGCATCGGTGACCTGTACAACTTTGGCATGAAGCCGTCTCTGACCCTGGGCTGCGGCTCCTGGGGCGGCAACTCCGTCTCCGAGAACGTTGGGGTGAAGCACTTGATCAACGTTAAGACTGTGGCCGAGCGCCGTGAGAACATGCTGTGGTTCCGCGCTCCCGAGAAGGTCTACTTCAAGAAGGGTTCCACGCCCGTCGCCCTCGACGAGCTGGGCAACGTCATGGGCAAGAAGCGCGCCTTCATCGTCACCGACCAGTTCCTCTTCAAGAATGGCAACACCCGCGCCATCGAGGCCAAGCTCGACGAGATGGGCATTGCCCACGACTGCTTCTACGACGTCGAGCCCGATCCGTCGCTGCAGTGCGCACGTCGCGGCGCCAAGCAGATGGCTCTCTTTGAGCCGGACGTCATCATCGCCGTCGGCGGTGGCTCCGCTATGGACGCCGGCAAGATCATGTGGATGATGTACGAGCACCCCGAGTGCAAGTTTGAGGACATGGCCATGGACTTCATGGACATCCGCAAGCGTATCTTCACCTTCCCCGAGATGGGCAAGAAGGCCTACTTCGTCGCCGTCCCGACCTCCTCGGGTACCGGCTCCGAGTGCACGCCGTTCGCCATCATCACCGATAAGGAGACCGGCATCAAGTGGCCGCTCGCCGACTACGCGCTGCTCCCCAACATGGCTATCGTCGACGCCGACAACTGCATGACCGCTCCGCGCGGCCTGACCGCTGCCTCCGGCATCGACGTCATGACCCACGCCATCGAGTCTTACGTCTCCATCATGGCTTCCGACTACACCAAGGGCCTCTCCGAGCGCGCTGCTAAGCTCGTCTTCGAGAACCTGCCCTCCAGCTTCACGAACGGTGCCAAGGACCCGCATGCCCGCGAGGAGATGCACAACGCCTCCTGCATGGCCGGTATGGCCTTCGCCAACGCCTTCCTGGGCCTCAACCACTCCATGGCCCACAAGCTCGGCGCCTTCCATCACCTGCCCCACGGTCTCGCAAACGCCGTCATCCTGACCCGCGTCATGCGCTACAACGCCGCCGAGGCTCCCGTCAAGATGGGTACCTTCTCCCAGTATCCTTACCCCAACGCGCTGCACAACTACGCCGAAATGGCCAAGTACTGCGGCATCGAGGGCAAGGACGACAAGGAGGTCTTCGAGAACTTCATCACGAAGCTCGAGGAGCTCAAGGACTTCATCGGTGTCAAGAAGACCATCGCCGACTACGGTGTTGACGAGCAGTACTTCCTCGACACCCTCGACGAGATGACCGAGCAGGCATTCAACGACCAGTGCACCGGCGCTAACCCGCGCTACCCGCTCATGAGCGAGATCAAGGAGCTCTACCTGGACGCCTACTACGGCCGCGAGCCTCAGGACTACGCCGTCTGCTAGTTTTAGCACGGTTTTTAACGGCGGGGGTGCACGGGTGTTTCACACACCCCCGCCGTCGCTTCTATCGCATCGTTGAAAGGATGCAACCATGCTGCTACCCGATTCCAAGACCGAACTCGTCCGCCGTGGCAACAAGGTCGTTTACGACCTGGGTGACAAGATCGTCAAGGTCTTTAACGAGACCAAGCCTGTCTCCGACGTGTTCAACGAGGCTTTGAATCTTGCCCGCATCAATGAATGCGGCATCCGCAGCCCCAAGGCTCTCGAGGTTTCCCAGCTCGAGAACGCCAACGGCTGGGCGCTCGTGACCGAGAAGGTTCCGGGCACCACCCTTGCCGAGAAGATGACTGCCGAGCCCCAGCGCTTTGGTGAGTACCTCGAGATGTTCGTCGACCTCCAGATTGAGATCCACGGCTACACCTCCCCGCTGCTTAACCGTCAGCGCGACAAGTTCGCCCGCATGATCGACAGCCTTGATCAGCTCAATGCCACCACGCGCTACAACCTTCAGGAGCGTCTGGACGGCATGACCAAGGAGTTCAAGGTCTGCCACGGCGACTTCAACCCCTCCAACGTCATCGTCGGCGACGACAGCCAGCTCTATGTGTGCGACTGGGCACACGCCACCCAGGGCTCCCCTGCTGCCGACGTTGCCACCACCTACCTGCTCTTCGCCCTCAACAGCAAGGACCAGGCCGAGGCCTACCTGGAGCTCTACTGCGACCGCGCCGACATGCCCATGCAGGTCGTGCGTCAGTGGACGAGCATCGTCGCCGCTTCCGAGCTCGCTCGTAAGCGCAACGTGAACGATGAGTTCCTGAAGAACTGGATCGACGTCGTCGATTATCAGTAATATCTGAGCGATTTATTTCGCATCGGAGGCACAAGAAACCCCACAGCTCATATGGGCTGCGGGGTTTTCCTTTTAGATATCGAGGATGCTACAAGATAAAAGGACGGCCCCACATCTCCCCGATCTGGAGAAATGCGGGGCCGTCCCGTATATCGAACTACAAACGAAATCGTCGATTAACGACGGGCCGCCTTAACAAGCTCGGCAACCTTGGCGACGACCTCGTCGATAGCCACGTCCTCGCGCTCGCCCGTAGCACGGTCCTTGAGCTCGACGGTGCCGTTCTTAAGGCCACGCTTGCCGAGCACCACCTGATACGGGAAGCCCATGAGGTCGTTATCGGCAAACTTAAAGCCAGGACGCTCATCGCGATCGTCGACGACGACCTCGATACCCTCGGCACACAGGCCATCAACAATCTGCTCGCAGACGGTAGCGCACTCTTCCTTCTTGGGATCAAGCGGAATCACCGCGACCTCGTACGGGGCAACGGAGACCGGCCAGACGATACCGTGCTCGTCGTTGTGCTGCTCCACGACGGCAGCGAGCGAGCGGGACACGCCCACGCCGTAACAACCCATGATGAGCGGCTTCTCCTTGCCGTCCTCGTCCATAAAGGTGGCACCCATGGCCTCGGAATACTTGGTGCCAAGCTGGAAGACCTGAGAGACCTCGATGCCGCGGGCAGCGGAGAGCGGCTTACCGCAGCGCGGGCAATATGGAATCAGACCCGTCGGAACCGTAAGCTTTATTTCTCCGTCTTCCGGTTTACAAATAGGAATACTTAAATAAGGATTCCGTTCCTCTCCCTTCAGACGAGTCCAGGTAGCAACTTCCCCGGTAGTTGCTTTTAAAGTCCAACGATTATCCACCGTGTAATCAACCGTACGATCTAAAAAATCGGAAGTCCGATCTATTGGTTCTTTATTTAACTTTACCTCCGCACCTCCATTGGAACTACGGTATAAATCAAATTGTAATCCGGCTGCATCCTCCAAGGTCATGCGCCAGCTAAAATACATTCCTTCCTCTGTAGGAATTCCAATCAATCCTCTTGAAAGCTTTTCTCCACTATAAGGTTGGGAGAAAGCGAATATGCTTCCGACAAGCAGAAGCATATTCATCATAACCCAATGTTTCATCTAACAATTTATAAAACCTTAATACAGGTGGGGAGGCTCCCCACCTATCTACTTAAAAAAGAAACTCCTGTCTATCAATCTTTACCTCTAAAAAATATCCACATCTCTATTGCCACAAATTCTCTTTAAACTCAATTTCAACAATGCGTAACTCGTGATTGGTTTTATCGCCATTTTTTGCCTTAAACAAATCCAATTCACCCGCAGCAGGCGCAGCAACCTCTACAATTTGTCCGAAACCGTCACCTTCCTTGCTGGCACCTTTCAAACGAATGGTTATCTCATTTGTCAATACAGGTTTTACATTCAGGTGGATATATCCCAAACTCTTTTCAGTCTCACCACTCCAAATCAGTTCATCACCTGCATATATTTCCAAAGGATAGCTACGCAAACGCCAACCGGTAAGTTTCATGCAAATTTCATCCACACGGGCCGCACGTTCCAAACTATAAGTTATCCATGCACTGTTCAGTCTGCCATCATTCTTCCATTCACTCAATTCATTATCATCGAAACTTTTTATCGCTTCATCCTGGTTGGCTCCGGCAACCGCCGATAAGATATTCACATCGACTTTCGTATCTTTGTAAGAAGGAGTCAACGGAGTTTCTCCACGGGTCAGCCTGCCCTCCAGTTCATCTCCCGGAATATAGTTACTCAAGCCATTCTTCACTTCAACCGGTGCGGAAGAAAGACTGATTTCGGCAGATTGCAATCCATCAGCCTTGGCTGTTATACGAACTGCTCCCGGAGTCGTAAGAGAGCGTATCAAAGCCCGGTTGATTCCACATTCTACAGGCAAATCTTTTGAAAGAATATAATTATCTTTGCCCTGTGCTATTCCACCACGCCATTCAGCCGGTCCCTCTACGTCAAAATGTATCAGATCATTAGCCAGCGGGCAACGTCTGCCATCTTTATCCATCACTTCCACTTGAAGCAATACCATATCAGCTCCATCCGCTTTCCAGCCTTTAGGACTTTGAATCACACTGAGTTTAATCTGTTCCGGCTTGCCGGCAGTCTGCAATTCAGCGCGGCAACATTCTTTTCCATTCTTATCATACCCTACAGCTTCCAACTTGCCCGGAACAAATGCCACATCTTTGAAAGTATACAAGAAATGATAATCTCTTTGACCGTTTCCTAAAGATTTACCATTCAGGAACAATTCCACTTTTTCAGCACTGGATACCACATAAACAGGTTTAACCACATCTTCTTTATAGTTCCAATGACCAACGATATGAATACGGGGATTCTCTATATCCACCCATCCGTCCCACATCACCTGATGTGCATAGAAAGGATCTTTAGGGATACGCATGGCATCTGTCACACCACTACGACGATAATTCTCCACACCACGATAATGTGTATTCGTATCCGAGAAGATGATTTTCACACCTCCTGAGCTGACACGGTCACCTGTACCCGGGCGTTCACGCCAATAATCAAACCAACGAATCACATTCTCAATAGTAAAGGAATCCTGATTGTGATTATAAGCACGGGCATCCACCTTTTTCTGAACCTTATTAGTCATTGCAGAACGGAATGAATTATTTCCTTCCCCATTTTTATGATATGGATAAGAATATTCATCCCAATATTTACGCAGACCTTCATCACGGCAGTATTCCATGGCCCACATCGGATGATGTTTGCTCTTATTGATATAAAGCATCTCGCCACCATATTCGGCTTCACGAATATCAAGCATTTCACGGGAACCGATGGCACGGCCTCCATGAGGGTCATACTTATCACGAATCGCTTTCATTTCTATCATGTGTTCACGACTGATTGATTCGTTTCCACATTCATAGAATAAAATACTCGGATTATTACGGTTGTAAATAATGGCATCACGCATCAATTCTGTACGTTGTTCCCATTGACGGCCTTCACGGTCCTTTTCCGCATCACCGGCCTGCATCGCCTGAATCAATCCGACACGGTCACACGATTCAATATCCTGCTTCCAAGGGGTGATATGCATCCAACGAACCAAGTTGGCATTATCTTCCACCATCAGACCGTTGCTATAATCACTCAGCCATGCAGGAACACTCATACCGACTCCCGGCCATTCATTACTGGTACGCTGTGCAAAACCTTTCATCTGAATCACCCGGTCATTCAACCAAATCATTCCTTTGCCGAAACGAGTTTTACGGAAACCGGTACGGGTAGCCACTTCATCTACTTTTCTGCCATCCACCCATAAACTGGTTTTTACTGTGTACAAATATCCGTATCCCCAACTCCAGAAATGAAGTCCGTCTATTTCTGCTGAAGCTTCCAAAGTCGCAGTTTCACCCGGTTTTACTACCGTCTGAGTACCCTCAAAACTTTTTATGCTTTTCCCGTCACGATCACACACTTCAACCTTATAAGCGACTTTCTTATCCCGATTATATTCATTTTTTATTTCAGACTCCGCATGAACCACAGCCTTACGAGACTTCACACGGATATCTTCCGCATAGATATAGACACCGGTCGTTTTTAAATTACTATACAAGGGAAGTGTCTGATAAAGTTTATCAGTAACATGAAGCCATACATTCTTTGGTATACCTCCATAATTGGCGTTGAAATTACGGTCACTCCATTGATATTTGGTGCCGGTAGCACGTTCCTTATAATTCCAATTGTTATCAATACGGACCGCCATTACATTCTCTTGTCCATATTTAATATAAGGAGTCAAATCGAAACCTACAGCCATCGCACCATTTTCATGCAAGCCGATATATTCGCCATTGATATAAAAATCAGCTCCTTGACGGACCCCCTCAAATTCAACAAAGACTTTTTTGTTCTTGCTGCCGGCAGGCAGACGGAAATGTTTACGATACCACATCACAGTATCCGTCAATTGCTCTATACTCAAACGAAAAGCTTCATCTTCATTAAAAGGACGGGGTAATGTTACTTTCTTCCAATCCGTATCCTGAAAACGTACCTCTTTGGCTTCCGGTATATCGCCAACATAAAGTAACCATTCAGAATTAAAATTGTATTTATCACGGACAGATGATGCTGCCGCAATCTGACTTATTCCTATAAAAGTCAATAAAAATAAAAGAATTTTGTTTCTCATAGCTATCTCAAATTGTTTGTTGCAAAACTAGCATAAAGTCCTCTTGCCTACCATAGAATAAGATACATTTATATAGAAATTCGTTCAAAACGAAATTTCAGGGTATTCATGTTGCGCATATTCACATATCACATTAATACTCAATATATTACACAAATACCCTGAAACATTTATTCTATAGGTTGCAACATCAGGACTATATAATTCATTGCTTCACCATAGCCGGAGTCAACGTTACAGGTCCCAATAGCCCTGAAGATTTTGGTTCCCAATCAGAAGCATCAAAGATACCATTTTTCACATTTTCCTTTTTTCTTGCAGACATATTTACATTATAGAAAATCTTCCAGTCCACTCCCTTCTTATCCATATAAGCAATTCGATTCGCCATAGAGTTGGCTACTCTGACAACTAACTCATCCTGTCCTTTGAATTTTTCAGCAGGGATATACAATTGATAAGGAGAGTCAATCACTGTACCGATATAATCTCCATTCAAATAGACAGATGCATTTTCCGCTACAGAGCCAAGATCCAATTTGATCACATCCGCTACAGGCACCTTATTTATAGTAGTCGTATAAACGGCTGTTCCAGAAAAAGCTTTATATTCATCCCCTACAAAATCAGTCCATGAGCCCAAACTGTCAACCGTTATAGAAGCAGGAAGTTGAGGACCTCCTTGAACAAAAGAAACAGTCCAACTGCCGGAAACTGGACTTGGCTCACCTGCATTTTGATAATAAGCATAGGCATCTCCTGTAAAATGCTGACCGGAAGTTGATACAATGACAGTTTCACCCGGATTCAATTCCAGATAAACATCTGTTTGCCCGTCATTGCGTTTCATAGCAGCCAAACCACTAGCACCAGTCATTGGATTGAAAATCGCCGCACTCCGAGCTTCTGTACGAAGTGGAATCCAATCCTCTATTTTACGGTCACTACTATTTTCTATAAAGTAATATTTTCCCGTCGTACTATTTCTTCGGATACATTGCAGACCTGCCTGATACATTTTCTCAGCACCCACATTCGCCTCATCCATCAGAGCATTAATATCATCTGACAAACAAATCTTCCCCTTACCTACCCGTGCACATTTAACAGCACCTTCAGCATGAAAGTCCAAAGCATCCAGCATTTCTTTAAAATGAGCCTGTTTCTCTTCCGAAAGAATCATTCCGGCCATATCTTGAGGAATTCCCTTATAAAACACAACGGTAGCACCTTCATCAGCCAAAGCCATCAGTTTTTCCATTGTTTCATAAGGAATATATTGCGCCGCCGAAACAAGAACGGTTTTATATGCGGCACCGGGCGTTACAATCATTTCTTTCTCAATATTAGTTTTAAGAAGTTGCTTGTCAGAAATCATATCCCATGCATAACCATTCTCTGTTAAAGTTACCGCACTTTCTCTGACCGAAGATTCCAACATATTACGATCCAATCCGCTAAAATGCTGAAGACTTCTGTTCCCTTGTTCAGACATCACATCGGCTATGTTATAGTATAAAAGAACATCATTGTCAGGAGTGCCATCCTGTAAAAATGACTGCACGCGAGTAACATACTGATTCAAATATTTAAAATCCTCCCAAAACGGATTATTCGGATGAAAATGGACTGCCGCATAAAATAACCATCCCGGCCAGGGAGCCTCCTGCGGACTGAAACAAGTGCCATGATAAAAAATATGATTCACCCCACCCAGAAAGAAAAGGTCAAGCGCTTTCTTTACATCTCCCAGATTCGATTGAAAATGTTCATCCAGCCAAGTCGCACTTTCTGAAGATGAGAGTTTCTTTCCTTCCGTATGAGCTACAGACGGAGCTGCTTTTATACTGACCAAATCACGCCCCTCTATTTCGGGCACATCACTCACTGCATACAAATCCAGAATATTGGCAGGAGAACCATGAGCCTGATTCCTTATACCCTTTCCTTGTTTTGCCGCCCAATGTTGCCAACGAATAGAATAATGATTTATCAATAAATCGTTTATGGTTTGTCTATAATCATACAACACCCTTGCATTCTTGTCCGGTGTATCCATACCTAACAATGCGGGTAAATGCTGACGCAAGTCATATCCCCTATATTTTTGGAATTCGTCAAAAAAAGCAGGAGTCCAATTCGACTCGCCTCTTGCATCGTCCACTTCATAAGAGTCATTAAAATAATACCTCAGATAACTGATATCCTTTCCTTTAAAAGCCTCATCAAATTTACTGAGATAATGATCAATGGCCGAAGCTGAAAAATGATCTATCACATCACCTTCACCACCAGGTCCTGCACGTTCTACCATTTTTCCATGATGACCTTGGAACAGAGCGCAAATAGTCCAGTCACCTTGAGGAGCCGTCCAGTCCAATGTACCATCCGGCTTTATTTTTGAAGTCAAGTCGAGACATTCACCTTTATCACTATTAGCGGTCACTATAATCAAAGGCAGTTCCTTTTTATATCGTACCTGATCCAATGCCAATGTCTGTAAATCAGCATTCGCACTGACCGGTTCTTTCAAATCCTCCAGTTTTACCGGAGTATGCCCTGCCAATCTGACAAAGCCTTCTTCCTTATATCGGACAGGTTCACCTAATTGTTCGCCTTCTTTCAATTGATAAGTTTTATAACCCACCGTCTTGCACGCATCTTCGGGAGTAACCCAAGGTCCTCCAAACGGCCATCCCGAAGCATTAGCCAAATCAATTCCTAACCCCAACTGCTTTGCTTCCTGCAAAGTATACAGAAACAAATCAACCCATTCCGAAGAAAGAAAATCTTTAAAGCGGTCCTCATAACCATGTATTCCATAAATAGGAGTGATCTCTAATCCACCCAGATTTGCCTCCTGGTACTTACGCATAACCGTATCCAAGTCAGTAGTCCTGACCGCATTGCCTTCCCACCACCATCGCGTCCAAGGCTTGGTCTCGTTAGTCACTTGCGGCCATTCAATCTTCTGATTCTGTGTACAAGCCAAACAGCCACAAACTGCAAAAAGTACATAACAGAACTTACTGCATTTCTTTAAAAATAAGGATTGCTTCATAAATCTTACTTGTTTAAAAATGGAAACGGGCATTTTCAACACGTTGACCACCTATCATATTCTTTAATTTCCTTGCCACATCAGGATATTGCTTTATCACATTAGTAGTTTCTGCCGGATCTGTATAAATGTTATACAATTCTTCATAAGTTTTAGACGAATCACTAACTTCCAGTCTCACCAACTTCCAACCATCAGGTGTCATAATAGATTGCTTTCCTCCAAATTCAAAGAACTCATAATAAATACAATCATGCTCCTTCTGAGTACCTTTTCCCGTAAGAGTAGGCAAATAAGATATACCATCAATATTTTGAGGAATATCCGCCTGCACCAATTCACCTATAGTAGGCAAAAAATCCCAAAATGCAGAAATATGATTGGTAACTACCCCTTGTGGAATAACTCCCGGCCATTGAATGACGAACGGAGTACGGATACCTCCTTCATATAAATCTCTTTTCTGGCCTCTGAACGGACCATTACTGTCAAAATAAGATGGATCGTGCCCTCCCTCCGAATGGACTCCATTATCGGAAGTAAAAACAATGATCGTATGATCATACAAACCTTTCTCTTTCAACTCTTTAATAATCAAACCCACACTTTTATCCAAATAAGTAACCATCGCCGCATACGCCGCACGCGGAGTTTGCTGCGATTTATAACCGTCTCTGCTTCCTCCAAAAGGAGTTTCACAAAATTCCCCCTCATACTCCGTCATCGCTTCCCCCATTATATCAAGATCCGCATGGGGTATGGTCGGTGAAAAATAAAGGAAGAAAGGTTTCTGCGCATTTTCATCAATAAAATTCAAAGCCTTTTCCAACATCAAGTCATGCGAATAATATTTCCCATCCAGCATAATTTTCTGCTCATTCTCATGCAAAAACTCAGGGTAATAACTATGAGCAAAACGTTGCCCCAGATAACCGTAGAAATAATCAAAACCATGTTTGCCGGGCATACCTTCCGTACCCGGTCCTCCCATTCCCCATTTGCCTACACATCCGGTAACATAATTCTTTGTTTTAAAAATATCGGCTACGGTAACTTCACCGGCAGGAAGCGGAGTTTCATATAACAATCCATCCGAACCTGCCACTTTTGCATTTCCTCTGATTGCGGCATGTCCCATATGCTTTCCTGTAATCAGAGCACAACGGGACGGAGCACTGACCGTAGAACCGGAATAATGCTGCATAAACTTCATCCCATTCTGAGCTATCCCATCAATATTCGGTGTCTTAATCTGACGCTGACCATAGCATCCCAAATCACCTATTCCCAAATCATCCGCCATAATATAAATAACATTGGGCGATTTCTCTGCCGTTGTAGTCTGGGCCATCGTAAGCCCTGAAGACAACAAAGCTGCGGAAAATAATATCTTACGTGTATTTTTCATATCCAACCTTACTTTATTTAAAGGATGAAATATCCACCATCATTAAATTCAATCTTTTTCCATTTGTAAAATGTCCGGATTGGAAAAGAACTTTCGTACCATCCGGACTAAAGCTGGGATGTGCATGATCCGGTTTCATCTTGGTATCCGACGCCAACCAATGACGCTCCCCGGTCTGTACATTAACCAACCATACATTTCCTCCAAAAGTATCTCCGGCAGCCCATTTATTATCACGGCTGGCATTACAATGCCAGAAACCTCTTCCTACCAATTGGCCGTCAATCGCTTGGCGGTCTTTTTCTAATTCCACCTGCCCTATCAACTCTACATCATCCGTACGCAAATTGATACGCACAATACCACTTGCCTGTTTGCGAAGACGCGGCTGAAATCCTAAGATATTGAAATATACAAAATCTTTGGTTGCAAAAGTTTCATGAGTCACCCAATCTAGCGGAGTTTCTTTATATAAAGGTTTAAAGACTGTTCCATCTGCCGTGCAAAACCACATACGCTGATGGGCATCGCCACCGGTTTCGTTACAAAAAACGATTTCACCCGGAGTAAAACGGCTGGCTTGTATATGTCCTGTTTTAAACTCCGTATCAATAACCTTAGTTACTTCTCCCGTACTGAGATTCATTTTACGAATTCCGCAAAGAGTTGGCTTTATCTTTACCGGCTGGTTACTTTCAGGCAGGAAAGCGTTTTTCATCATACGTTCCTTTTCCTCTTCCGTACCCTCACGCTCAACAGTTATGTAGGCATAATCATCATTACAATCCACAGCATATCCTCCCGGACGTCCCATCTCAGTGGGGAAAGTTCCTATGAAAGTTTCATAAGCGGATGGTTTACCTACTTTTCCTTGTTTTACATCGGCAAAGAATTTATTCAAGTCCATTACATACATGTTCCAGTTTTCTTTTTCTTTCCGGCTGACAAACATACGATTCGTTTTATTAGCCAAAAAAGCACTGCCCAAGTTCGGTCCTTCCGTAGCTTGAATAATCTTACCGGTGGCCATTTCAATAAAGTAAATCTGTGTAGGAGTCCATTTACGTTTTTCTCCGTTAGGAAGCGTACTTTCCACCTCTTTGTCATTTCCACGGCTGGAAGACCTGAACAATAAGTATTTGCCATCAGCCGTCCACATGGGATCAGTCTGATAAAGAAAACGGTCATTCTTCATCGTGTCGGTCAACATAGTGATAGTATTGCCGGTCGCACTATCTACATAAGTCCGCATTTCCGATGCAGTGCAGTTTCCAAACTGAGCCAATGCGGCTTTACTAAAAGCTAAAAATAATGTAATAGCTAAAAATGTCTTTCTCATAGCATGTCATTTTTTATCTGATACGACAAATTTATGCACGAGAGAAGTTATATCAAATAGAATTTTATCCATTTATATGGTTAATTGTTCACTTTAAACCAACTATTCTCTATATATCCTAGATTTTTTCACTGATATACTGCTCCCATAAAAAAGTGGAAAAA
>OGPB01001578.1_pt1 | contig 12918 bp, 9 predicted proteins | sample 1552821 | NCBI WGS metagenome assembly OGPB01 (sample SAMEA2580192, study PRJEB22360) | human gut metagenome | biome: human gut; feature: human-associated habitat; material: faeces | place: Denmark | collected 2008/2010 | reverse complement strand
TGGGAGCGGAATACCTGTATTTGGAAATAAATTAATATTTACTGCAATGTTAATAATACTCTGAACTCCAATGTGGAAAAAGACTCCCATCGCCAGTACAGAACCGTAGACATTTTCAGAATTTTTTGCCACCTGATAAATCAGGTACAACAGATAAATCAAAAGTCCGATAATGACTAATGCGCCCACCAGTCCAAGTTCCTCACAGATAACAGAGAAAATCATATCATTATTCGCTTCCGGAAGAAAACCAAGCTTTTGCATGCTCTGCCCAAGTCCTTTTCCAAAAAGGCCGCCAGACCCTATGGCATAAAGTCCCTGCATGGTCTGTTCTCCTTTATCAGAAGATGCCGGGTCCAGCCACACTGTAATACGTTCCATTCGATATCCCTGTGTAAGGATAAGTAAAACAGCTCCGGCCACACCAATTCCGATCAAACCAAGAAATGGCTTATATAATGGTGTTGCAACAAATATCATAATAAAGGAGATTGCAAGTAATATAATACAGGTACTTAAATTTTCAATACCTACGATGCCTACAATCGGAAGTACAAGAAGAAATGGCTCCAGAAGTCCCTTTCCTGTGCGCATCTGTCTCGCCCTGCTGCTTATATATGCAGCTAGAAACAAGTTCAACGTAATCTTTGCAAGCTCGGATGGCTGAAAACTGATCGGACCAAGTGGCAGCCATCGCTTTGAGCCATGACTTGCGGCTCCAATTACAAAAGTAAGAAGCAGTAAAGCAATTGTCCCACCGTAAACAGCCCATATAAACCACCATTTTTTCTTCCAGATATGATAATCCAGTCTGGAAATAATCATCATTCCTGCAACTCCAATCACTGCAAAAAATGCCTGTTTTTTCAACCAGTATGCTGTGTCATTATGTAGCAGACTTCCTTTGTAGGAACTGGTCGAATATAAGATGACCAGTCCAAACCCTACAAGAAAGAGCACCAGAAACAATATGGAATAATCTATGGCCTGCGCCCGCATCTTTTGACTTTCCCATGACTTTTTTTGCACAGCATTCACCCCTTAAACTTTCGGACGATCTCCTTAAATACTTTTCCTCTGACTTCATAGTTTTTAAACATGCCCCAGCTTGCACATGCCGGAGACAGTAATACTGCATCTCCCGGTCTTGCCTTTTCTCTTGCAATATCCATAGCTTCTTCAAAGGTCTCTGCAAAAATCACATTATGAAAACCATGTTTCTTTGCAGTATCCGCAATAGCCTGCGCTGTTGCCCCCATTACAATGAGATATCGTACTTTACCGTGGAATGCATCAATCCATTCATCGTACGTAGACTTCTTATCATAACCGCCGCCTAATAAAATCGTTGGCTTTGTCATGGCAGAAATCCCCTTAATCGCAGCATCAGGGTTTGTTCCTTTAGAATCATTGTAATAATCTACTCCATCTACTGTATCGACATACTCTATACGATGTTCTACTGCAGTAAACTTCATAACTGCATCTCGGATTTTCTCCACTGGAACTCCCATATAATATGTTATGCCAATAGCTGCCAGAATATTTTCATGATTATGAGAACCAAGCAATTTAATTTCCGAAGTTGTACATACCGGCATTTCTTTGCCATTTTCTTTAATGATAAATGTATCATCTCTTAAAATAATACCTTCAGCAAGTTCCTCTAAACGACTAAACATTACCGGATGTGCCGTTGCTTTTTCTGCCATAGCTCTTGTAATCGGATCATCATAATTCAATACGATCACCTGATCTTTATTTTGTTTCTTAGAAATAGAAAACTTCGTATCTGCATACACTTCCATTGTTCCATGACGATCAAGATGATCTGGCGTCACATTTAATACTGCACTGACTTCCGGCTGAAAATCAATTGTAGTCTCTAACTGGAAGCTGCTTATCTCTGCTGCGATTGCAGAATCTTCTGTTGTATCTAATGCTACAGAGGTAAATGGAATTCCAATATTTCCTACAACAAAAACAGATTGATAGTATTCACGTAAAATACTTCCTACTAAAGCCGTTGTTGTCGTCTTACCATTTGTTCCCGTAATTGCTGCGATCTTTCCTTTTGCAAAATGTGATGCTAACTCAATCTCTCCCCATACAGGTTTATTTTTTACATAAAATGCCTGTGCTACAGGCTGATGAATGGAAATTCCCGGACTTAAGATCAGCATATCGTATTTATCTGCTAATTCTTCTTTAAATTCGCCTAATTCAAAAGATACTTCCATTCCTTCCGGCAATTTCGCTACAACTGCTGCCTGATCTAGTGCTTCATTCCCATCATAGATTGCCGCTGGAATTCCTGCTTTTCCTAAAAGAGCTGCCGCGCCAATTCCACTGATTCCAGCTCCGGCAATGAGTATTTTCTTACTTTTTAAATCCATGTTAAACCTCCAAGTTTCTCTGTGTCTTTTCACTTTTCTATTGTCATATCTCGTATTTTTCAGATGCTATCCTTCTAAATTAGTACGCGAGCATACCGATCAGACATAATACTGCTGTTACAATTGAGAAAATAGAAACAACCTTTGTCTCCGGCCATCCTGATAACTCAAAATGATGGTGAATCGGCGCCATCTTGAAAATACGCTTTTTGGTCTTTTTATAGTAGGTTACCTGAATGATAACAGACAGTACCTCAATAAAATAAATAAATGCAACGATTGGAATAAACAGTGGGATCTTTAACATATATGCTGTAGATACGACAAATCCACCAAGCGCCAGAGAACCTGTATCTCCCATAAATACTTTAGCCGGATGTGTATTGAAGCATAAGAATCCCAGTAAGGCACCAATAACCGCACAGATTACCGGATGGATTCCTGCATTTGTTCCTACAGCGATTACTGTTAAAAATACAGCGATCAAAGTTGTCACGCTTGCGGCAAGGCCGTCAAGTCCATCTGTAAAGTTCGCTCCATTCACTGTTCCAAGCACAACAACGAATAACACCGGAATATATAAAATTCCGAGATGCCATTCTTTTCCTCCGGAAAACGGAAGAATCACGTCTGTTCCTAATCCAGAATGGTTCACCATATAAAATGCAAAAACAGCAGTAATGACAATCTGTCCAAGCATTTTTTGTGCCGGTGTCAGCCCGAGATTTCTCTTCATTACTACTTTGATATAATCATCAAGGAATCCAATCAGTCCGAATCCAAGAGTAACGAATAAAACAGGAATAATCCTTTTATAATCCGGGATATAAAAAGCACATCCTACTAAAATTCCAACAAGAAATAAAATTCCACCCATTGTAGGTGTTCCGGACTTCTTCAGATGAGATTCTGGTCCTTCTTCTCTGATAAACTGACCAAACTTCAGCTTATGTAAAAAGCTGATGAGTCCCGGTCCTAATATTAATGTAATAAAAAATGCAACTAATGCTGGTATTGCAATTGAATGATCCATAATTTAACCTCCATTTTATCTATTGTAGTTTAAGACATTCTTACACAGTATAATCCTCTTTTCACAGATTATCAAGATAGGGCAGGACATTTTGAAAAATTTCTGCCATGACCGGAGCCGCAATTACCCCGCCATAATAGACTCCCTGCGGTTCATCGATCAATACAAGTCCCAAAATCTTTGGAGAATCTGCCGGAGCAAATCCCAGAAAAGAGGAAATATACTTTCCGCTTCTCCGCGGAAGTTTTTCACTTGTTGCAGTCTTTCCTCCCACACGATATCCCTCAACCTGCCCGTTCTTCCCTGTTCCCTCCGCAACTACTGCTTCCAAAAGTTCTCTTAATGTCTGTGAAGTTTCTTCTGAAACTGCTCCCGGCTTTATAGGATATTCATATTGTATTATTTCTTTCGTAATGCTGTCCTTCTTTTCTATTGCCAGATGCGGGATTACAAGCTTTCCTCCATTAATTCCTGCGCTTACTGCCCGAAGCAGCTGCAAAGGTGTAATCTGTATTGACTGCCCAAATGACATTGTAGCAAGTTCTACCGCACCTATTTTACTAAGTTTATGCATAATGGAGTTTGCCTCTCCCGGAAGATCCACTCCTGTTCTTTCGTAAAGCCCCAGCTTCTGATAATACTTCAGCATATCTTTTGCCCCGACTCTTGCTCCGATTTCCATAAAAACCGGATTACAGGAATTCATAAATCCCTGCTGAAACGTTTCCGCTCCATGCCCCTGCGTTTTATGGCAGCGTATTTTTCTATCCTCCACAAGCTTAAATCCTGAGCAGAAAAAAGAATCCTGTAAAGTTACTTTTTTCTCCTCTAATGCTGCCGTAGCTGTTACGATTTTGAATGTTGATCCAGGCTCATAGGAATCGCTGATCACAGGATTTCTCCACATATTGTTTAACTTATCATTTTGAGTCTTTCCTTGCTCTTTATATTCTTCAATTAAAGTAAACGGTTCATTTAAATCATACTCTGGAAGGCTGACAAGAGCATAGATTTCTCCATTTTGTGGATTCATTAAAATAGCAGAGACTCTTTTGGCCTTTTTTGCTTTTAAAACTTTCTTCGCTGCCTGCTGTACATAACATTGTATATTATAATCAAGTGAAAGATACAGATCATCTCCACTTACCGACTCAATTCGATCCTCCGCAAGGTTCTCCACCTCGATTCCCTGATAATCTGTCATCGTAAGTATCTTTCCATCTGTTCCTTTTAATGTAGAATCATATCGGGACTCTAACCCTAAAATACCCTGGTTATCTGCTCCTGCAAATCCCAGCACTTTAGATGCCAGTGTGCCAAATGGATAGTAGCGCTTATAATCTTCATCTACCTTGACCCCAGAAAGTCCCGCTTCCCGAATCTCATCTGCGATCGCTTTTGGTACATTACTTTTTATTTTTTCTCTTGATGATATCTTCTCTACCTTTTTTCTTACTTCTTTTTTAGGAATCGCAAGCTTTTGTGACAAAAGCCGAATTACTTTTTCCGGTTCTTTTATCTGATAGTAAATGACAGAAACAGAACATACTGCTTGATTATCCGCCAGCACTACTCCATTCCTGTCATAAACTTTCCCTCTTGCTGCCTTTATCGTTCGTTCTCTTTGCTCAATGCTTAATGCTCTTTTACTTAATTCTTCTGAGCGAAAAATGGTTAGATAGATCAATCGTCCGGTCAGAAGTAAAAATGCCAGAAAAAAGCATAAGAAAACAAGATTGTATTTTCTTTTCTGAAATAAATGAATCTCTATATCGCTCACCTCAGAAATCGTTTATTAATCAGTATACGCAAAAACTTATTCCTTAGTACTTGTTGCTGGTTTAATTCCAAGAACATTTACTATTTCTTCCATACAGGACTTCTCAAGTTCTACTGCTAAACCTGCATTCGCCTGGAATGATACATTCGGTTCATCAATCGTTACATAAACCAGTAACTCGGGCTTTTCTACCGGAGTAAATCCAATAAAAGAAACATAATAATCTTTTTTATTTCGTGGTATCTTTTCAGCGGTACCTGTCTTGCCTCCGATTGTATATCCTTCAATCTGCGCTTTCGTACCGGTTCCGTTCTCCACCGTCTGCTGCATATAGGAACGGATCGATGCTGATGTTTCTTCGGAAACGGTCTTTCTTAATACTTCTTTTCCAACATCTTTTACGACATCTCCACCATCATTCTGAATCTGTTTTACGATATGTGGCCGGTAATAATTCCCTCCATTAATGAGAGAACAAAAACCTGCTGCCATCTGCATCATCGTACAGTTGAAGTTCTGACCAAAAGCATTCGTTGCAAGCGTGACACTATTGGAATAATTCGAGGCATTATATACAAGATTCTTTGTTTCTGCCTCGCCTGGAAGATCAATTCCTGTGCTTCGTCCAAAGCCAAAAAGATTCTGATAATTATAAAATGTTTCTGCACCTTCATTAAATGCGATATTCATCATAGCAACATTACAGGACTTGGCAACTGCATCTTTTAAAGTGATATTTCCATGTACATGAGAACATCCAATGTTACGCTTTCCGACCATAAGAGAACCTGTACAAAAATAACTTTCATTTCCGGTAAGTGCCCCACTTTCTAATCCTGTCGCTACAGTAAATGGCTTATAAGTAGATCCCGGCTCGTTTGTATCACTGATGATCGCATTTCTCCAGAGTTCATAGAACGCATCATAAATCGTCTTTTTCTTTTCTGTATCTTTATCTTCCTGTTCCGTTGTTTCTTCAGAGGATTCTTCTCCTGACTCCTCTTCTGCTTCTTTCTCTTGGGTATATGCTTTCATTTCATCAATCTCACTCTGAGAATATAAAGATAACAGCTTCTTCTCATCCATCGGCTCATTTAAATCATATGGATTTGAACTTGCCATTCCCAAAATCTCACCATTTTGTGGATCCATAACTAAAATATTTGTTACCTTACTTCCAATCTTACTGTCAAAATCATTTAACTTTTCTTCTATGATTTTCTGGATCTGCATATCAATCGTACTCACTACGGAGTTACCGTTCTTTGCTTCTTTTACAGTCTGTTCCTGATCTAACTCCTCATTAAAATAATAGTATGCACGTCCATTCACTCCATTAAGCTGTTCATTATAAGACTGTTCAATTCCCCAGTTTCCTACATTACCTGAAGATGTAAAGCCTAAAATACGACAAGCAAGAGAATTATATGGATAAATTCTTTTATAATCTTCTTCAAAAGAAATCCCCTTTACTTGTCTGGCACTTTCAATCTTTTCCTTTTTAGCATCCGATACCCCTTTCGTGGAATCATCTGCCATATCAAGAAACTTCTGAAACTTTGCAACTTCATCGTAGGTCATATTCTTTTTATAAACTACATAATAGGAATCTTTATTCCCTTCGATTACTTTTTTTAAGTTCTTTTTACTAAATCCAAAGTATTCATGTAAAGCGTTAATTGTTGTCGCTTCATATTTCTTCTTCCGAAGCAGAATATTCTTTGGTTCTAATACCAGTGTATAAATCTTTTCATTTGTTGCCAGGATATTCCCATTTCTGTCATAAATCTTTCCACGCTCAAAAGGAATAACCGAGCTATCATGCTTTTGTTGTCCGAGTACCTTTGTCTCAAATTCACTGCCTTTGTTTACTGTCCAATATGTAAGCCTTACTGCCAAAATGAAAAAGAGGCAGATGATACCTATAAATACCAATATCAGCTTACCTCTCATCTGGTCAGTCAGGCGTTTGATCTTCTTTACTTTCTTCGCCACTTTACCACCTGCTTTTTACTTTCCTGAATTTACACTTTCATATTGTCTGAAATAATCATTAGACTCTCCTTTATAGAGGAGTACATTTGAATCTTCCGGGTAGATCATATGTAAATTCTTTTCTGCATATTCTTTGATTTCATCTAAATTAATGGACTTATCAATCTCTGCTTTTATTGCATTCTGCTTGCTGAGTAATGTTGCCTTCTCTGTCTTTAAATCTGAAATCTGCTTTTCCATTACATTCAACTGTACGGTTCCATGCAGATAAAACATTGCCGCGGAAGCACATAAAACTACTGCGATTACAGCAATCAGCGTATACTTCCAGTCAAATGCCAGAAATCGGGCTGTATTCTTCTGAATTGCCGTTTCTGAATGAGCACTTGCTGCCTTGCTTCGTTCCACTGCATATTCTGATTTACGAGCAGTATTCCCTGCACGCTTTGGACTGCCGGACTTTGTACTGCCTGCAGTTTCTCTGTCTAACTTTTTAACGTTACTTCCGTAAATATACTCGTAACGTTCTGATGTATCACGAAACGCCATATTCTAACCTCCAACCTTCTTTCTTCACTCATAAACAAGGAAATCTCTTCTCCTTTAAGTATGATGCATATTCTATTCCTTTGTAATTCTCCGCTCAAAAACACGAAGCTTTGCGCTTTTCGAGCGACTGTTCTCCTCCAATTCTTCCCTTCCAGGCACAATCGGCTTTCTTGTGATTACCTTACCTTTTGATTCTCTTCCGCATACACATACCGGAAATTCCGGAGGACAGATACAAGGACGTTCACAGGTTCTAAAAATATTCTTTACAATGCGGTCTTCTAAAGAATGGAACGTAATGATCGCAATTCTTCCTTTATCATCTAAAATGTCGATCATATCTTCTAAATTATTCTTCAACACATCCAGCTCATGATTCAGTTCAATACGAATTGCCTGAAAAGTCTTCTTTGCCGGATGTCCACCTGTAGCACGTACCTTTTTCGGTATAGCCGCCTTTATAATCTCGATAAGCTGTCCTGTGGTCTCCACCGGTGCCTCCTGTCTTGCTGCAACGATATGCTTGGCAATATTCTTGGCAAACTTATCTTCTCCGTAATTACGAATCATATGATACAGTTCCATCTCACTGTACTCATTCACAATGTCCCTTGCCGTCTTCGTCTGACGCTGATCCATACGCATATCCAGTGGAACATCTTCACGATATGTAAAACCACGCTCTGCATTATCAAGCTGATAAGAAGAAACTCCAAGATCAAGAAGAATCCCATCCACTTTGGAAATGCCCAGTTCTTTAAGCACCTGACACATCTGTGCATAATTGCTTCTGACAATCGTTACTCGATCCCTATACGGTTCCAGCCGCTTCGTTGCCGCTGCAATCGCCTCTCCATCCTGGTCAATCCCAATCAGTCTGCCTTCCGGTCCCAGCCTTTTTGCAATTTCAGAAGAATGTCCTGCACCACCTAAAGTTCCATCTACATAAATTCCATTTGGCTTAATTGCCAGAGACTCAATGACTTCCTCTAGCATGATTGATTTATGAACAAATTCCATTTTTACCTCCGTATCCCATTTAAATTTTATTTTATATCATCAATGTCTGTAATGCAATATAAATATAGTGCTATTTTCAATGTTTTACCTGCAAAATTCTAAAGAAAAAGAACGATTGTCTATCAAAAAACAACCGTTCCCCTTTTTCTGTTATGTGTACTGCTCTCGGAATCTTTTTGTATTTGATTTTGTGAGAAAGACTCCGAGAGTACATTTATTTATTCTTATAACATTTAACTTATCTCATGAAATCTGTATAAACAGGAAGGACAATCTCCGGTTTATCATACATTACGATTTCTCCATCATGCATCCAGATAATCTGGTCACATAAATCTTCTAACGTAGACATACTGTGTGAAACAATAACTACCGTACGGTCTCTTTTAGAGATCAGCTCCTTCATCTTATTATAACTCTTCTTCTTAAACTTCTGGTCACCTACACTAAGCACCTCATCAATAAGCATAATCTCTGTTTCAAGAATCGCTGTAATCGAGAAAGCAAGCTTAGAATACATACCACTTGAATATGTCTTTACCGGCATATCAATAAAGTTGCCAATTCCAGCAAATTCTATGATTTCTGGCATCTTCTCCATAATGAAGTCTCTTGAGAATCCAAGGAGCATACCAGATAAAATAATATTCTCTCTTCCTGACAATTCATTTTTAAAACCAACACCGATTGACAGAAGGGAAATGGTATGTCCATGAAGATCAATTTCTCCACTGTCTGCTGAAAAGATTCCGGCAATTGCCCGGAGCATCGTTGACTTTCCGCTGCCGTTCTTTCCGGTAATTCCAAGAATCTGTCCTTCCGGAACTTCAAAAGAAACATTTCTTACTGCATGGAATATTTCCTGCTCAACTTTTTTTATTTTGAACAGGTTTTCTTTAATTGAACCTGTCTTTAAACTCTTATAATCAATGCATACATTTCTTACGCTAATTGCACTGTTTCTATTCTCTTCCATTAAATCACCTTTACATAGCTGTTTTCGTTCTTATAAATCTTACGAATTCCCAACGCAGCAACAATTATACCGATAATAAACCATATAAAAAGCCACTTCACATCCGGTGCCTGACCATATAAAACGCACTTTCTAATACCGCTTAACACAAGCGCCATCGGATTTCCTTTCATCAGGATTCCTGTATATTTCGCAGGTAATCTTTTCTCAATGTTATAAAAAATACCCGTCAAATAAAATACCATACGAAGAACAATATTTGTTACATTAGCTAAATCCTGAATAAATACTCCGTAATGCATCAGATGTGTCATGCAGGCAAATGTCACTACAAACAACACGATAAATATCGGAATAACATATAATATATTCAACGTAATCGGTATCCTGAAATAAATAACCATGATCACGATAATCGCAAAAGAAAAAAGCATCTTATATCCATTAAAAAACATCTTGGATATGAGTAAAATAAACTTTGGTATATATACCTTCGTTACAATAGACTTATTATTCTTTAAAAGCTTTACACTCTGTGTCAGACATCGGTTGAAAAAATCCCAGGCGGTAATACCAAGAAAGATAAATACCGGGAAATACTGTTCGCTTGCATTAAACACAACGCCAAAAATAAATGCATAAATCAGCATAAAGCAGAATGGTTCTAACACCCACCAAATCCAGTTCAGGTAGGAATTGGCAACCTCTGATTTTAATTCTGACTTTGCAGAATAAATGGCGTAGCGATAGTGACTCTTTAAATCCTTCCAAAATCGCTTCATAACATCCTCCAGCCCATTGGCTTTTTGCTTATTTTTTGTAAAAACCTAAGGAATTATAGCATAAACAGGCGACTTTAGCAAGCCTTACTCTTTCTATGCCCAAGAACCATCCCAATCAGTCCTCCAACAAAAATACAAATACACACAACCTGTGTAACTGCTATTCCCGTATGACCGATAAGCAGCTGATCTACTCGAAGTCCCTCAATAAAGAAACGTCCCAATCCATATCCCATCAGATAAATACATAAAAGTTCTCCATCAAACTTCTTATGTTTCCGATAAATAAAGATAAAAAGCAACAGAAGAAGATTCCACATTCCTTCATAAAGAAAAGTAGGATGTACCTGAATATAAGACAGCTTCTCCCCATGAACAGTAAGTGTAACAAGATGCTTAAGGATTCCTGAACTCTCAAGTTCTGACCCCCTGCCATACTGTTCAAAATACTTTAGTGGAATCTGCATAGCAAGTGGTCCGTCGGTATAACCTCCAAAAGCTTCTCTGTTGAAAAAGTTTCCCCATCGTCCCATGATCTGACCGATAAGCAGTCCCATTGTCATCGTATCAAGCATTAAAAGCACACTCTGCTTTTTTGCTTTTGCAAAGAGAAAAAGGACAAGAACCGCCATAGCCACGCCTCCTACAATTCCAAGTCCTCCATGTCTTAAATTAAATATCTCCGGAATATTGTCTTTATAAGAATCCCATGAAAATACAACATAATAAATTCTTGCACCAATAATCGCCGGAATCATCATAACAAGCAGGTAATCCATGTAAATTTCCGGATTCTGCCCTGTTCTTTTTGCCTCCTGCTGCGCCACCCACAAACCGACAAGAAATCCGCATGCAATGATAATTCCGTAAAACATGATCTGAAAATCCCCTATGGAGATATATCTTCCCACATGGGAAAGAACAATTCCAAGATGCGGAAATCGAATATCTGTGTACTGCATAACTTCCGTTCACTAACCTCCTGTTCTTATTATTTTATTTATTATATCCCTCCCAAAGAAATTTTTCAATTTAATTCACAGGAGAGAAAGGAAAAAAGAATTTCACCGAATTCTATAGTAAAACTTCTGTCTTTTTCTTGCTTTCTATGTTAGAATAATAGATTGAAATTATGAATTTAAGATGTACTCCTAAAGACTTCCATTCTTGATTTCCAGATTTTCTAAAATGTACTGGCAGAATTTTTGATGTGTACGTAATACTCACATTAATGGGATTTGAGAATAGGAAAAGCTACAAGAGTACATAAAACAACATAGGAGGAATTTTTATGAAATTAGGTATTGTTGGCCTTCCTAACGTTGGAAAGAGTACATTATTTAACTCTCTGACAAAGGCTGGAGCAGAGTCTGCCAATTATCCATTCTGTACTATAGATCCGAATATTGGTATTGTTGCCGTTCCGGATCAGCGTCTTAAAGTACTGTCTGATATGTATGATTCTGCAAAGATTGTTCCGGCTACAATTGAATTTGTTGATATCGCCGGACTTGTAAAAGGTGCTTCTAAAGGAGAGGGTCTTGGAAACCAGTTCCTTGCAAATATTCGTGAAGTAGATGCGATCGTTCATGTGGTACGTTGTTTTGAAGACAGCAATGTTATTCATGTTGATGGAAGTGTCGATCCTCTTCGTGATATCGAAACAATTAACTTTGAGTTGATTTTCTCTGATATCGAAGTATTAGACCGCCGTATTTCCAAGTCGGCACGAGCAGCTCATAATGATAAGAAGATTGCTGCAGAAGTAGAATTTTTAAAGAAAGTAAAAGCACATCTTGAAGATGGACAGCTTGCTAAAACATTTGTTACTGAAGATGAGGACGAGCAGGCATTATTAAGCGAATGTAATCTTCTTACAGATAAACCTGTTATCTTTGCGGCTAACGTTTCTGAAGATGATCTGGCAGATGATGGTGCAGAAAATCCTTTTGTACAAAAAGTCAGAGAATATGCGAAGGGCTGTGAAGCAGAAGTATTTGTTGTATGTGCTCAAATCGAGCAGGAAATCGCAGAACTTGACGATGATGAAAAGGCAATGTTTCTTGAAGATCTCGGCTTAAAAGAGTCTGGACTTGAAAAGCTTATCAAGGCAAGCTATTCTCTGCTTGGCCTTATCTCCTATCTTACAGCCGGTCCGATCGAATCAAAGGCATGGACAATTACTCGTGGCACAAAAGCTCCACAGGCAGCCGGAAAAATCCATTCTGATTTTGAACGTGGATTTATCAAAGCTGATGTTATTAGTTATCAGGATTTAATCGAAAACGGAAGCATGACTGCTGCAAGAGAAAAGGGTCTTGTACGTTCTGAGGGAAAAGAATATGTTATGCAGGACGGAGACGTTGTATTATTTAAATTTAATGTAT
>OGPB01001575.1_pt1 | contig 12935 bp, 16 predicted proteins | sample 1552821 | NCBI WGS metagenome assembly OGPB01 (sample SAMEA2580192, study PRJEB22360) | human gut metagenome | biome: human gut; feature: human-associated habitat; material: faeces | place: Denmark | collected 2008/2010 | reverse complement strand
GTCGCAGGCAGCGCCCCTGCCAATGAAGTAACAGATAAATTGATATATTTGCAAAGCTAAGAGGTCTGAAAACTTACTCCGGACACACTGTTTGAAACACTACCACACAAAGGTACTTATAATAATTTGTTTATTATGACGATTGGATACAATAATAGCCTGCAAGTGTGCAGACTATTGCTGTGCTTATACACTTTGTTTGATGATTTTATTTATCATATTGAATGCAAATGTGAAACTAATGTAGCAGTATCACTTTTAGGATTCTCTTTTTTAGCAAGATGTATGGATTTTGCAATATCTGCTATACGTTGTTGAACATCTGATGGAACATTTTGAGGAAATAAAAATTGTTCTATCGTTGATTTTTCAATAGCTAAATATCCTCCAGCTAAATGCTTGTCCGAGAATTCTACAGTTAAAAAATATGTTGTACTCTTGGAGTTTAAAATGCCTAGAATGTAGAATGGATTATATCCAGCAAAATCATATATAGCATATACTCCTACGCCTATTGCGAAAGGGGTATCAACATAGCAAGCCTCAATTTTTTTAGTCATTCCGGCTATTATAATTTTAGGATTTTTCCCCACTTGAACCGAATAACATTCTATATCTTTCTGATTATCAAATTATACATTCAATACTCATTGTAATTTGATACCGCAAAGTTCCCATCTAAAACGAAATCACATTAATAATTTGCACCATTACATAGCTTATAGATATCTTGTTATCCGAGTATTATTAAATCCCAATAATTAGGTATTGCCCGACAATTTCAAGCCTTGTACCTTTGCAAAAAAATAAAAACAGACATTGTTCACTATAAATGCAAGTGCAGAAAGAAGACATACGAGGACGAATATTGACGGTTGCCAGGCAGCAATTCGAAAGGAAGGGCTATTCCAAGACTTCCATGCGCGAAATAGCGGAGTTGTCAAGTGTTGGCGTCGGAAATATCTATAACTACTTCACAAACAAAGACGAACTGTTCCGTGAGGTAGTCCGTCCTGTCTTATGTGCGTTGGAAGCCATGCTGCAAGAACACCACGGCGTACGGGGCGAGGATATTATGATGATACGGTCGGAAAAATACCTGAAATCCTGCATAGACAAATATGTCTTGTTGATTGACAAGCACCGTGCGCTGATGGGAATCCTGTTATTCCGTGCGCAAGGTTCTTCGTTGGAACGCTTCCGCGAGAATTATACTGACCGCTCTACAGAGGTGGTCAAGGCGTGGTTCGCGGCCATGCAGCAGAAGCATCCCGAAATCAATACGGCGGTATCCGATTTTATCATCCATTTGCATACGGTATGGATGTTCACGATGTTCGAGGAACTGCTGATGCACTCCGTGCCCCGGCAGGAAATGGAGGCTATTCTGCACGATTACATACTGTTTGAAATTCAAGGTTGGAGGGCAATTATCAAGATATGAGATACAGACAACGTACATACAAGCAATCAGCCGCATCAGGACAGCTGGCAGGGAGGAAATCTTCACGGAGGTTTCCTCCTTTTTTTATGAACAAATCTGAATATCGTTCACTAATAAAACAGCATAAAGATGAAACATGAGTTTAAGAACATCGTGGCGGAAACACTGCTTATTCCGCTATACATGAGAGCCAAAGAAAGCCGCCGGGACAATCCCGTCCTGTATGACAAGGCAGCGGAACGGCTGGCGGATAGTCTGGAATACGATTACTCCCAATTCGATGGAGCAAAGCTGAGCGAAGTGGGATGCGTGGTGCGCGGATGGTATTTCGACCGTGCCGTGCGGCGGTTTATTGAAGCGCATTCCCGTCCGGGTGTGGTCAATGTGGGATGTGGGTTGGCGTATCGGGGACGGGAAAGCGGTCTTTTACGACCTTGACTTGCCGGAGGTCATCACCCTGCGCCGGGAATTGATACCCGAACAGCCGGGCAATGTCTATATCGCGGCGTCCTTGCTGGAAACCGACTGGATGGACGACCTGCGCCGGAAGCATCCCGACGGGGAATTTATCTTCATCGTGGAGGGCGTGCTGATGTATTTTTACGAGAAACAAGTGAGAACATTCCTGCATCACGTGGCGAGCCGTTTCGGGGGAGGCGAACTGTGGTTTGATGTCTGCGGCACGATGATGAGCCGGCATGGAGTAAAGCCCGATTCCCTCCGCAAGCACGAAGCTCAAATCCGTTCCGGGCTGAGCGACGGGCATTTAGTGGAACAATGGGAGCCAACCTTACAACTCATCGAGCAAGCCAACTATATGAAGTTTTTCCGTCCGCGTTGGGGATTCTTTTTCGGACAGATATTGGGGAGAATGACTCGATTGTGCTATAAGTTTAGTTCGTTGCTTGGGTATAAAATCATTTCAAAATAACGTAATAACAATGGAGAAGTCAAAAAAGAAAGAAGGTTTGTCCCGACTGTTCGAGATAGCGGGACAAAGGAAAGGTCTGCTTATATTGGCAGGTCTGCTGTCGGCTGGCAGCGCAGTATGTATGCTTGTGCCTTATTGGGCTGTTTATGAAATCTTGAAAGAGCTGTTATCTCATGGCGTAAACCCAGCCGCTTCGGACGGAACGTATATGATGCGCTGGGGATGGATAGCCTTCGGGGGGCTTGTTGGCGGATTGGTATTGCTATATGCCGCCCTGATGTCCTCGCATGTGGCTGCTTTCCGCATCCTGTATGGGTTGCGTGTCCGCCTGTCCGAGCATATCGGCAAGTTACCTTTGGGATATTTGAACAATACTTCCACAGGAGCCATCAAGAAAACGATGGACCAAAACATCGAAAAGATAGAAGGCTTCATCGCCCATACCATCCCGGATTTGGTCAATGTTGTGGCAACGGTGGCGGTGATACTGGTCATCTTTTTCTCTTTGGATGTATGGCTGACAGTGGTCTGTCTGGCGGTCGTGGTGATTAGCCTTTTCCTGCAATTCTCCAACTTCATGGGGAAACGGGCAAGAGAGTTCATGTCCATTTATTACGATGCACAAGAAAAGATGAGCGCATCCGCCGTGCAATATGTACGTGGAATGCCCGTGGTCAAGATTTTCGGGCAAAGTGTCCGCTCGTTCCGTCAGTTCAATGCCGAGATTCAGGCATACAAGACATTCGCCTTGAAATGTTGTGACACGTATCAGAATGGTATGATAGCGTTTACCGTCTTGCTCAATTCGATGGTGACGTTCATCTTACCGATGGGCATCCTGCTGTTGCAAGCCAGTCCGCAATCGCTCTCATTGGCTGTGGTGTGGCTGTTCTTCATCATCATGGGGCCGGGCATGGCTTCACCCGTTTACAAACTGACCTTTTTAGGAGGCAACACACGCGACATCAACGAAGGGGTAAACCGTATTGACCGCATACTGGAAAAGAAACCTGTGCCGGAGCCGGAACATCCGCAAGTGCCTGCCGCTTACGATGTTGAGTTTCGCCACGTGTCCTTTTCCTACGAAAACACTGAACAGGGAACACGGACGGAAGCCCTGCGTGATGTCAGCTTCATTGCACCACAAGGAAAGATAACTGCCCTTGTCGGCCCGTCAGGAAGCGGCAAATCAACGGTTGCCAACCTGATACCCCGGTTCTGGGATGTGGAGCGAGGGGAAATCTGCATAGGTGGTGTGGATATACGTCAGATAGCTACAACAAAGCTCATGGACATGGTTTCATTCGTATTTCAAGACACTTTCCTTTTCTACGACACGCTGTATGAGAACATTGCCGTCGGCTCTCCTGATGCCACGAAAGAAAAAGTGATAGCTGCCGCAAAAGCTGCCCAATGCCATGACTTCATAGAGCGTCTGCCGCAAGGCTACGAAACACGGATAGGCGACAAAGGCGTATTCTTGTCCGGCGGCGAAGCCCAACGGATATGTGTGGCTCGTGCCATATTGAAGAATGCGCCGATACTGGTACTGGACGAAGCGACAGCTTTCGCCGACCCTGAAAACGAGCATAAAATGCAGATGGCTTTACAGTCTCTGATAAAGGACAAGACGGTCATCGTGATTGCTCATCGCCTTTCGTCCGTCATTTCCGCTCATCAGATTGTCGTTTTGAAAGAAGGGCGCATCGTGCAGTGCGGAAAGCATGAACACCTGTCCGTGACCGAGGGCATATATAAAAATATGTGGGATGCCTATACGAGTGCATACCATTGGACGTTGAACAAAAACTAAAAGCAATATGAGAAAAAAGAATTTCTTAAACAAGGTCTTGCAAAACACAAGCTGTCCGCAAGGATTCTGGGGACGGATGATTTTGCGAGGGATGAATTGTTTTCATGCATCTTTAGCCAATCGTGGCATGAAGCAAGTGGAATGGCAGCCGGAATGGAATGTGCTTGATATAGGCTGCGGCGGCGGTGCGAATTTGAAACGTCTATTGAATTTATGCCCAAAGGGAAACATCTACGGCATAGACCTGTCAGAAGAAAGTGTCTCATTCGCCCAAAAGTACAATACAAAAGACTTGGATAAAAGATGCTTCATACAACAAGGGGATGTCTGTTCCTTGCCCTATAAAGAGGAAGCGTTTGATGCTGTCACAGCTTTTGAAACGGTCTATTTCTGGTCGCCTGTAAACAAGGCATTGTCTGAGGTGGTGCGTGTGCTCCGAAAAGGAGGCTGTTTTCTTATCAGTTTGGAAGCGAGCGATCCCGAACTTGGAAAAATGTGGACGGAACGGATAGACGGAATGGTGGTTTATACTCCGGCAGAATTGGAAGAACGGTTGTATGAAGCCGGATTCTCATCTATCAGAACAATCCGTAAAAAAGAAGAAATACATATTATAGCACATAAATGAAAGAATTTAGAATATGAATGCAATCAAAAACATTACAATAGGACATACCGAACGACTTTACAAGCCCGTGGGATACACCATGCTTGCCAATTTGGTGAATATCGTGCCGTTTTGCCTTTCCATAGAGGCGATACGCGTCATTTTCAATGCGTTTGACGGAAGCGGACAGCCGCTCGACACGACCCGCTTGTGGTGGATATTCGGCGTTATGGCCATTTATATGCTGGTCATGGCTTTGGCGGAACGGGCATCTTACCGTGCCAATTTTCGTGGAGCCTACGAAATGAGTGCTTCGGGACGCTTGTCGCTGGCGGAACACCTGCGGAAACTTTCATTAGGCTTCCTTTCAAGGCGCGACCCCGGCGACTTGTCTTCCATGCTGATTACGGATTTCATGATGGCAGAAACGGGAATCTCTCACCATCTGCCCCAATTGATGGGCGCAGTGGTAATGCCAGTGCTGGCTTTTGCTTCATTGGTATGGATAGATTGGAGAATGGCGGTCAGTATGTTTGCCGCGTTGCCGCTTGCCTTGCTCGTCCTATGGGCAAGCACAAAGGCGCAACGGAAGCTGAGCGGCAGGCAAATCCAAGCGAAGATAAATGCAGGAAACCGATTGGAGGAATACTTGCAGGGTATCCGGGTGATGAAAGCCTACAATCTGTTGGGCGACCGTTTCGTCCGGCTGCGCAATGCCTTTGCCGAACTTCGCCGTGCCTGCATCCGTCAGGAAGCCCTGTTAGGGCCATTTGTCCTATTGAGCATCACGTTGGTACGTGCAGGGCTGACGATGATGGTGCTGTGCGGAACATATCTGCTATTGGGAGGGGAACTTTCCATCCTCGTATTTGTGCTGTTTCTCGTGGTCGGTTCCCGTGTGTTCGCCCCATTGACTTCTGCCCTGACCAATTTCACAGAGTTCCGATACTTTTCCATTGCAGGAGGACGTATTCTTTCCTTAATGAACGAGCCGGAAATGAAAGGAGAACGGCAATCCCCGGTAGCAGGCGACATCCGGTTTGAGCACGTATCGTTTGCCTATCAGGACAAGGAAGTGCTGCATGATATAACCGTCACGCTCTCCAAAAACTCCTTGACGGCTCTTGTAGGTCCTTCGGGTAGTGGGAAAAGCACGGTGATGAAACTTTGCGCCCGTTTCTACGACCCACAGCAGGGACGCATCTCCTTTGGCGGCGTGCCGATGGACGAAATAGCCCCCGAAAGTCTGATGAGCCACATCTCTATGGTGTTCCAAGATGTCTATCTGTTTCAAGACACGATACGCAACAACATCCGTTTCGGCAAGACGGATGCAACGGACGAGGAAATCATTGCCGCCGCCAAGAAAGCCTGTTGCCACGACTTCATCATGCGCTTGCCGCAAGGCTACGACACGATGGTTGGCGAAGGTGGCTGTCCTTTATCTGGAGGAGCTCATCGTTTCGGGGGCCATATCCAGTGCCCGGGCCATGCTGAAAGACGCGCCTGTTATCCTGTTGGACGAAGCGACCGCTTCGCTCGACCCAGAAAATGAAGTGGAGGTGCAGAAAGCCATCGACTCTTTGATTAAAGGACGCACCGTCATTGCCATTGCCCACAGGCTCAAAACAATCAAGGATGCCGACCGGATAATCGTCTTGGACAATGGACGGATAAAGGAAGAAGGCACGCACGATGAGCTTATCCGAAAGGAAGGGCTTTATGCCCATTTGTGGAATATACAGGAAAGTATTTCGGGGTGGAAACTGTAGATAAAGATGTGTTAAATTGTAAACTTCGTTACCATCACTTCTGTATTGAATGTGCGGTGGCATTGGCTTACTGTATGAAGTCAGCATTATAATTGTCAGAAAATCTGAAAAGGAAACAATCACAATAGTATAAACATTTAATCAATTTCAAAATGAACAGGTCAGAAAACTGTATTCTCTCTTTTTGGAAGAGATTTGCATCATCGGCACATCACTGCTGAACAGGATGTAAGGAATGAACTTTTTGCATTGCTCGCTTCAGCGAGAAAAACCTATCTCCGGGATGTCATTGACAGCGGCAAACTCTATCATCGCTTCGTGGATGACTTCATCAACAGTCACCGGTATATAGACTGTGACAATGTGGTCTGCCGGAATTGCCATGAGATGATTATCCATGTTGTCCGAGGCATTTTGTATGACTACCAAGATTATGTGCGGCAAATTTTCTCTGCAGGAGCATTCTCATTGGATGATTGCATGGAACTGAAAAGGATGTATGACACATCTGAAATAAATAGCCCGGCATTTGCGTATGATGCGGATCCAATGGCGACCGCAACTTCACTTTCATTCGAGTGTAATTTTTCAAAGGAACAGATGGCAGGTATTGTGTCTTGTGCCAATACTTACCATCTGTTCTATGTTCCTACGGTTCGTATGGAGGATATGGAAGTTCTCTTTGCCTGCAAGGAGGGCTTCCGAATCCGTGTGAATAACATCCGCCATGTGGCCGTGCTTTTCGACGCGCTACTTGAAAGGTCATACATACAGGCGCACTGGCAGTCCGTTCTTGAAAGAGGTAGGTTTCTGGTTTCCAAGGATGGCAAACGGTTCGTGACCGCTTCAAGCCTGTCAACTGCCCTGTCTGCGGCAAGAATCCGACCTACATCTGTTGTTTATGCTATCAGGACAATGATAGGCCAACTTCCATAACAATAATATTCCTATAATTTGAAAAGGTCGTCCATGGTGACCTCACTGTGGACGATACTTTTATGTTTTCCGTCCACCACGCCGTATGTAGTGACAAATGTGATTACCAATGTTTTTCTGGTCTTTGTCACCATACGGAACAATCCCATCCGTTCGCGGAGTTTCATCTCGTAATTATCAGTGATGGCATAGCGGTCAGTGCTGAACTTCATTTCGCACAAGTGGATGATACGGTCTGCACGCTCGATAATCATATCAATCTGGAAGCCCTGCATGTTTTTGTCAGGATCAGCTTTGCTTCTCCATGAGGATATGGCCGTTCCGACACCGGCTATTCCGAGTGCCGCCTTTATCTGCCGGTGATGTGCCAGACACACAAGTTCGAAACTGAGTCCCATCCACGCGGAGACGCTGCGGGAATTCATGTTGTTGTTCCACCACCTTTCGTCCTTGGCATTGTTGGATTCTATGAACTTGTAATAAAACAACGTAAAGAAGTCCGTAAGCCTGAAAATGCTTCCCCTGGTCTTGCTCCCGAAATGTGACAGACGGGTTATGAAATCGCAGCGTTCAAGGTTCTTCAGTGTCTTGCTCAAGAAAGAGCCTTCCAGACCTGTGGCTTTTGCTATATCCTCCCTTGTCAGTCCGGACTTGTTCTCCGACAATAACTTGACTATTGATATATATGTGTCGGCATTGCTGAATAGGGCATTGTACAGTTCGTCGAATTCCCCTTTGAGATGGGCTCCATCTACAAAAAAGAGTCGGTCAATGTTCTGTGCAAGACTGTCAGAGGTATTCAGGAGGCTCAGGTAAAAGGGGACACCGCCGAATATCATATAGCATTGCAGAATCTGGTATCTGTCCCATCTGCAGTTGCGCTGCCTCAAATATTCTTCCGTCTCATGCAGGTTGAACGGGGAAAGATGCAGGTTGCAGGTCACTCTTGCGTGCAGCCCTCCTTGGTTGGCTTCTATCTTGTCCGCCATCCATGATGTCGCCGATCCTGTGGCGATGAGCATAATGTCTGTACGCCTGTTGCCCCAGCCGTTCCAGAATGTTTCCAGGGCATTGACAAAATTCGACCTCTGCGTATCCATCCAAGGCATTTCATCAATGAATATGACTTTTTTCCGGTCTGAAGGCAATGTCTCCAGATAATCTTCAAGCGCATTGAAAGCATCATACCAAGTCTCGGCTTTCGGCTGTCTTCTTTTCGAATGACGCTTGATCGCCCTCATGAAATTCTGTATCTGCACCGAAGCCGAAGTGTTGTGCTCGCCGACAAAGGTGAAATCATATTGATAGTTGAAGAACTTGTCTATGAGATATGTCTTGCCGATACGCCTCCGTCCGCTGATGATGACAAATTCGGAGCGGTCTGATTCCAGACACCGCTGCAGTTCGTCACATTCCCTGTTTCGTGAAACCAGTCTGTCTTGCATAATATTTCCGTTTCCGCAAAGGTACTCAATCCATATGTATCCGCCAAATTTCAAAGAGTGAGTTTGTACTTTATCTCATAAAATATTTGAGTAAAAGTACAAACTCATCAATACAACATAATACCGAGTTACTACTTTATCTATGATTTTTTATGAGATAAAGTAACGGTTCAGTATATAGTGGCGTTCCATATTAGCCGGATGCTTTTCAGCTTTTTCCGGATAAGTTATGTGCCCAGCTTGCTGTTTCAAGTGGCACCCCACCTGCCGCCGAAAGGCGAGTGGGGTATTAGGCTCCCCGACTGGTTTATTAGTGGCACACGGGCAAGCCCGGAGATGAATCGGACTGGCAGGGGGCGGATGGCGGAAAGGTATCTGATGCCATATGTCATTCCGTCCTCTCTACATCCACAAGTTCGAGTCCGAAGGTGTCGATGAATGTCTGCAGTACGGGATTGCGTTCTATCATCCTCGCAAGAATCATCTGCGGCGTGTCTTCCATCAGCAGGAAGTCGGCTATGTCCAGTCCCTGACTGCGCTGTTCATTGGTCGCTATCTTTTCCAACAGGTCGGAGCATGTGGCACGCTTGCATACCGACTCCAGTATCGGCAGCCGTCGCCTCCATTCTTCCGTAGCCTTAAGGTCGGGGAAGAGAATCACATCCCGACCGTCCAATACCTGCATGGCCTCGCTGTTGAAGCACCCGTGCATCCCTCCGGTGGCAAGCCAAATGAAATCGGGAATGAAATGGGCGGCGACCAGTGCCGTCTTCTCGCTCTCGACAATGGCTACAGGCTTGGCAGACATGGCGGCGGAGGTGGCCGACAATAGATGTTCTCCGAACAAGCGCTGCTTCATCCTGAAGTCCGGCACTTTTCTCACGGAGTGTACCCAGCTGACTTGGTTAAAAGGCTCTTTAATACGGTGTCCGGTTACGGCATCGTAGCCCATTATCTTGCCCGCACGCACATTATCGTCCCGATCTGTCTGCCAGAATACGGTCGCACCGCCCCACATTCTTGATGTCCCGACCCTGTAAATACGGAACAGCTTGTCCACATTCTTCTTGCCCATCACTTTGGTAAAGTATCGGTACAAGGGGTTTATGTCGTACCTGCGCATGGACTGCTCCACCCAATCAGAGGGAAGAAAAGAAATCTGTGGCTTCCGTTCGGGCAGTGGTTTTGCCAACGCTTTTGCAACTATCGGTGTGCCGCCAAACCTTTCCCGCTCATTCAATTTTTCTTTGACAGCCGGATTGTCCCGGAAATACTCCTTCGGGGTGTAGCGGTAGCCGCAACTGTTGATATGGTCGCAGATGCCCACGTTGTCAGGGAAGGAAATCTCTCCCGCCTCGTCGATATAACGGGTGAAACAGGACTTCCTGCCGCACTCCGGACAGGCGGTCTTGCTGCCCGGACGGTATTTCTGTAGATGGAATCTGTATTCGGTCATGATGCTCTCTTTTGTGGATTCCTGCAAATGAAAACGGCCATTTGCAGTTTGCAGTTCTTGCAGTCTTGCAGGAATTTTACCTTTCCGGCACTCCGAGACTGCAAAACTGCAAAGACTGCAGGCTGCAACAAGGGGTCATCCGTTGCAGTTTCGGGTTGGCGGTTCATTGTCATTTTCATTAGATTTACCAGATTTCCATTCGAGAATAAAAGCTAAACACTTTCATCTAACTACTATGCCATGTGGATAAACCACACAAGACAAAGATAGAGAATGTTTTTTGTAATAACAAGTCTTGGGGTATTGTATTTTATTCGGTATTTTATTCGTATCGTTAATGATTTTTAGTACTTAGTCGCACTCTGTTTCAATAGGTTTGTTTCGTTCGGCGGCTTGTCGCAGCGTGTCGTACAGGCGAGTGCGCAGGGTGTGTGGCGCGACTACTTCGACCGATCGGCTGCGGGAAAGCAGTTCCATGACGAAGTCGTTGGTAATGCGCAGTCGCAGTTTGACGGTGATACCTGTTTCGTCTTCGGAGAGTATTTGTTGCGAGTGATGCAGGGGTAGTGTTTTCACAAAAGCTCCATCGACCGAATCGTATTTAAGAACGATTTCTTCCACGGGGTCTTCGGGATTGTTCCATATCCCGTAACTTTCCCGAAAGAGGGAGGGGATATCCATGTGTTCGTCACGGAGAAATTGTGTATCTTCGAGAATATTTATCGCCGAGATACGGTCCACTCCGAACGATTTCAGTTTGCCGTCGGTGTCGTAGCCGATGAGATACCATCGGTATTGCGATTCTTTCAAGAAATGGGGCATGAGCCGTTTGTGAACGATTTTTCCGTTATGGCGTACTAAGGTGTAGTCGAATTCAATGGGATTCCTTTTCCGTATCGCTTTTAGGAGGGGAGCGATGAGTTCGTGCCGTATGGCGTTCTGGCGATGCTCGGCGAGGACGTATTTTTGCAAAACACTGTCGGTGTTGATAGAACTGAGCAGTTCAAAGTTGAGCAGTAGTTCTTTGTAGTTGTCGGTCATCTCGTCGAGTTCGGCAATGTAGTATCCTCGTGATTTGTCGTTACGAATGACTATGCCGAACATTTCGTCGATAAGTCCGAAATCGCGCTGCATAGTTCGTTGCGAATAGTTCGAATCTTTGTTGTCGTATAGGGCGAGGGTATTCTTTACGTGTGCGATGAGTGCGTCTGTCGGGACGTATCGAACTGCCGATAGTTTGTTGATGAGTATCGCCAAGCGTCGTATTTGACTGAGTTTTGCCATATCTGTTTGTTTTTGCTTCTTGTGCAAATATAATGATGCAGAACGACAAAACGTGTCGTGCTGATAAATAAGTGGAAATTTAAAAAGAAGAACGCCCGATTTTGTCGGGCGTTCTTACTATAAGAAGTTTCGATGATTATTCGGCAACGACTTCGAAGGGGATTTCTACGCTGACTTCTTTGTGAAGTTTCACGATAGCTTTGTAGTTACCCACTTCTTTAACCGTATCTTTAATAACGATTTGTTTGCGGTCTACGATATGTCCCAATTTTTCGAGGGCTTCGGCAATCTGAATGTTGTTTACAGAACCGAAGATCGTACCGGTCGAGCTGGTTTTAGCACCGATGGTAAGAGACACGCCTTCGAGAGCGGCAGCCAAAGCCAAAGCATCGGCTTTGATCTTTTCGAGCTTGTGAGCGCGTTGTTTCAAATCTTCTTCGCGAACTTTCAATGCAGAAGGAGAAGCGATCACTGCTTTTCCTTGCGGGATAAGGTAGTTGCGACCATATCCGCTTTTCACTGTAACGACATCGTCTTTGTAACCGAGGTTAGCGACATCTTCTTTCAATATTACTTGCATGCTAAATTCCTCCTTCGTTTAATTATTTCATCATATCAGTTACATAAGGGAGCAGCGCCAAGTGACGGGCTCTTTTCACAGCTTGTGCAATACGACGTTGAAATTTCAACGAAGTTCCTGTGATACGACGGGGCAGGATCTTGCCTTGTTCGTTCAAGAATTTTTTCAGGAATTCGGGATCTTTGTAATCGATATACTTAATACCGTTTTTCTTGAAACGGCAGTATTTTTTCTTTTTGATGTCGACCGAGGGAGGGGTCAAATATCTGATTTCAGATTGTGCTTGTGCCATTTTTTAGTTCTCCTTTACTTCTTCTTTGTTAGACGATTTAACACTTCTTCTCTTTGCTGCGTATTCGGCTGCAAATTTATCCATTCTGAATGTCAAGAAACGGATTACACGTTCGTCACGACGGAATTGGATTTCCAATTTAGCGATGACAGAAGGTTCGGCGTCGAATTCCAACAGGGTGTAGAACCCGGTGGTCTTTTTTTGGATAGGATAGGCGAGTTTGCGCAATCCCCAGTTTTCTTCATTCACGATTACTGCGCCTTGTTCGGTGAGAATCGTTTTGAATTTTTCTACCGCTTCCTTCATCTGAACATCAGACAAAACGGGAGTTAAAATGAAAACGGTTTCGTATTGATTCATACTCGTTTAATTAAA
>OGPB01001571.1_pt1 | contig 12961 bp, 8 predicted proteins | sample 1552821 | NCBI WGS metagenome assembly OGPB01 (sample SAMEA2580192, study PRJEB22360) | human gut metagenome | biome: human gut; feature: human-associated habitat; material: faeces | place: Denmark | collected 2008/2010 | reverse complement strand
AATGATGTGTTCTTTTGCACAAGAAGCCCCCTCCTCTCCAATAATCAAGGCAAGAGACAATAAAAGTACTGAGTTTTTCAAAAACAAAAAACTTCAATCTCCGATCTCCCCAATGGTCCTTTTCAGTCAGAAAATCACAGGGGTTGTTTATACTGAAGGAGGAAAAGAGGTACTAATAGGCGCGAGCGTTATCGAAGTGGGTAGTACTAATGGTACTATAACTGATATTGATGGAGAATATAGTATAGGCATTTCTAAGGCCGACAAAAAAATTCTCCAAGCAAGTTATCTGGGTTATGAAACAAAACAAGAAAGAATTGGAGGCCGTAGGGTGGTGAACTTCTTCCTAAAAGAAAGTTCACAAGCCTTAGACAAATAAAACCACACACTATCACTAAACTTTTTATAAAACAGCAATATGAAAAAAATTATTTCTATTTTTTTATTGTTATACATTACTTTACCGATAAATGCTCAAGATAAAACAAATGAGCTATCGGGATTTATTATACACAAACAAGAAAATGGTTCATTAGACGGTGCCAATATCTTTTTGATCTATGCAAAAGACACACTGAAAACAACAAGCATAAATGGAGTATTCCGTTTCAAACCCATAAAAACAGGAAAAGCAAAACTCATTATCACTGCAATAGGGTGTCGGAAAGTTGAAAAAGAATTAAATATAATAGCTGGAAAGAATTCTAATCTTTACATAGAAATTTTGGATGAATCCATCCAACTGGAGGAAGTCACCATCAAGGGCAGAATCCCCATTGTGACCCAAAATGGCGACACGCTAATATTCAACCCGAAGGCAGTCAACATACAAGAAGGGGATGTCGCTATGAATATAGTCGAGCAACTTCCCGGAACAGAGACTGACGACCATTCCGTCAAAATCATGGGAAAACAAGTAACCAAAACTTATATAGACGGCAGACTAATATTCGGAAGTGACCCAATGGCAGCACTAAAGAATCTTTCTGCAACAGATGTATTAAAAATCAAGGCTTATGATGAATATGAAAATACGAAAACAAAAAAACTAATGTACAGAGGGGATCTCACCAGAGTGCTCAACATAGAAACCAAAAGCAAACTCATCAGCTCATGGAAAGCACACCTATTGGCTAGTACAGGCAGCAACATGGACTCAAAGAACGACAGAGGAAAGTTCCGTAAAGGGCTCGGACTCACCACTAACTTTTTCTCCGAGAAATTTTTACTCACAAGTAATGTATTTCACAATAATATCAACCGAAAATCAAATAATATCAAAAATGTTCTTTCCATTTCCGATCCTGGTAGTACTTACAACGAAACAACTTATGCAGATCTGGCTACGGAACGCTCATGGGACACAGAAAATGGAACATACGGTACATTTAGAGCATTTTACACTTTCGGATATAATCGCGATAATACAAATACACGATCCGAACAACATTATTTTCCTAGCAACAATTATCAGCAGCGCCTTTATGAAGAACAAAATAGCAACAGTGACAGAAAACAAAATCACTATTCCGAATTTTCTTTCTCCAATTCAAATGACAAATGGGGAGAATTCCGTTGGAACCAGCTTATAACATATAACAACAACAAAGATTGGCAATCGCTTTACATCTATAATGAAGAAAACAATCTTCAAACATCGAAAAGCCTGATGCATTACGATAATCTAAACAAGAATTTTCATGTGAAGGAAGATGTCAGTTATGTCAACAGTATTACCGACAGAATCGGATATACATTAGAAAGTTCAGTAGATATAAATAAAGGCAAAAATCATTCATTACGGATAGACACATTAGAAAGTTCGACAACACAAACTTATCTGACTATTCCATCAAAACTCCGCAATACGGAGTGGAACGGCACTGCGCAATTAATATATATACTGAATCCAGAAAATGACACCCAAATATCTTTTGACTATTCCGTTAAATACGAAAACGGATGGAAACACCAATTCGCCTGGAATATGTTGAGCCCCACAAATCCACAAACAGACGAAGCCAATACATATAGTTATAAAATAAATAACCTGACACAAAAACAGGAAGTTTCATTTCACTTTTTTCCCTTTCAAAAAACAAGTTGTGACATTTCAGCCGGACTGAAGGAAACTACACTTAAGCGGAAAGAAAAAGAAATGGACAACTACCGTAAAACATTCATCTCTCCAACAGTAGCAATATCTTTTGTGCATACAGATATAACAAAGTCATGGAGTGCCGCTTACAGACTGCATAATTTTGCACCAAACATAGTGCAGTTACGCCCACAAATAGATAACAGCAATCCTTACATGCTGCGCAGTGGAAATCCCAACTTAAAACAATCATATCTACATTCGTTCCTCTTCAATTGCAATCGTATGTTAGGAAAACATAACCACACCATAGGTGTTATTATCAATGCCTCTATCCGCCAACACTCTCCTGTTGCAAAGACAACCTATTACAATGCCGAAACTTATCTACCGGGATTGCAATACACAGCACCTGCACACAGTTCTCTAATTAGTTTTGAAAACGTAGAAGGATATTGGGACATAAAAGGCAAACTGATATGGCAGGCTCCTATACGTAGTATAAAATCCAAATATGCCTTATCTACCGGATGCAACTACGAACATAACCCATATTATATAGGAGAGAATAAGACTACAACACGTACCTATGATCCATCGCTCGAACATTTTCTACTCTGTAATCTAACTAAAAGATTAAAAATAACAATCAGTGCCAATACTCATTATGTACATAGCATCAATACTGAAAATTATACAAGTAAAACATTCTATCAAACGGCAGGAGCAACATTTGATATAAGCCAAATATGTAAATACTTCTATCTAAGTAGTCATTATAATTTCATTTTCAGCCGTGATTATGGAATCAATAAAGAGATTAACCGCAATCACACCCTAAACTTGAACATAGGCTGTAAAGTGTTAAATCGCAAAGGAGACATTAGTATTGCCGCATATGATCTACTAAATAGTCATCGGACTTTCAACAGCCAAATGTATTCCAACTACATTCAAAACACGTGGACAAATTATTATGGACGGTTTTTCACCATAAATTTTGCTTATCGGTTTGGTAAAGTGAAATCGAACTACGAAGGTACTACAAACGATGGAAGCATACGCGAATATAGGCCGATGTCAGATAAAATGTGAATTTCATAGCTATCCAAATGAAAGATAACTATACCAGTTATATTGACCGAGAAAACTTCGGGCGGTATTTTACCATAAATTTCTCCTGGAAATTCAGAAAGATCAAATCGAACCGGATGGATATTTCAAGAGGAGTTGCATGGTAATATGAATAAGAAATCTATTAATCATTTAAAATAAAAAGTATGAGTAATCCTATTGTCGAAGTTAAACACTTATCTCATCGTTATAGTGTAGATTGGGCCATTCGCGATATCAATTTTTCTATTGAGAAAACAGGAATATTAGGTCTGTTAGGGTCTAATGGAGCAGGTAAGTCCACCACTATGAATATCATCTGTGGAGTTTTAAATCAAACGGAAGGGGATGTATTTATCAATGGCATCGATCTACGAAAAAATCCGGTTGAAGCCAAAAAACATATTGGTTTCTTACCTCAAAAGCCACCCCTCCATCCGGACTTGACTGTCGACGAATACCTCATACACTGTGCCACATTGCGGAGAATGGAGAAATCTAAAATTCGTAAAGCCGTAGAAATAGCCAAAGAACGTTGCGCCATTGCCCATTTTAGCAAACGGCTGATAAAAAATCTTTCAGGCGGGTATCAACAAAGGGTAGGAATTGCACAGGCTATTGTACATAATCCGCCATTTGTAGTACTTGACGAACCTACGAACGGACTCGACCCCAATCAAATTGTCGAAATACGCAATCTGATTAAAGAAATTGCTGAAGATCATTCTGTCCTACTCTCCACTCATATCCTGTCGGAAGTGCAAGCTACCTGCAATGATATTCGTATGATTGAACATGGTAAAGTCGTATTTTCAGGTAGCATGAAAGACTTTGATAACTATGTGGTTCCAAGTAGTTTCACCGTTACATTTGCCCTTCCCCCTTCTATAGAAGAACTAGCAAAGATAGAACATGTGTTGAATATAGAAGAACTCTATCCCGGTACATTCCGGATACGCTTTGATGACGATGAAAACATAACTGAACGAGTAGTAGCCTTAAGCATACAAAACGGATGGCGGCTGAAAGAAATCACGATGGAACGCTGCTCTCTTGACATAATCTTTGCACAACTATCGGGAAGACTTAAAAATAATATCTAACATGACGGATTTAAAGATTATAATGCGTATTGCCCGAACCGATCTGGCTATTTTATTCTATTCGCCGATTGCATGGTTCATATTGATTGTTTTCTCATTCCTGACAACAGCAAGTTTTACGTCATTGATGGAGAATATAGTGACCGACTATGATCTGTCAGGCGGCAAGGAAGTATCTTTGAGCGGTATCTGCTTCTTAGGTAGTTACGGCTTTTTGTCCTCCGTCGTATCAAACATATACATCTATATTCCATTGTTGACAATGGGACTCATCAGTCGCGAAACGGCATCGGGTTCAATCAAACTGGCATATTCATCCCCAGTCACCAGTATTAGGTAAATATCTTGCAGCCATCGGATTTGGTTGCTGTCTGATGCTTGTCCCGATAGCCAGTGCTATTTATGGCAGTTTGGTAATCCCTTCTTTTGATTGGGCTCCTGTACTAGTCGCCCTTCTAGGACTCTATTTATTAATATGCGCCTATTGCGCTATCGGGCTCTTTATGTCCTCACTCACGACTTATCAAGTAGTAGCAGCAGTTGGGACTCTTATTATATTAGCTATACTGAATTTCGTAGGAAGTATCGGCCAGGAATACGATTTTATACGCGAACTGACTTATTGGCTGTCAATAAACGGAAGAACAATCGATATGCTGAATGGAGTAATTCGGAGTGAAGATGTGATTTATTTTGTGGTCGTAGTAACCCTTTTCCTTACATTCACCACTTTCAAACTTGCATCCGACCGGCGCACTATCAGTCGTTTCCGGCAAGCAATCAGCTATCTGGGATTTTTTGTCGCAGCAATGGCAATTGGCTATTTCACTTCACGTCCGGGAATGATTAAGGTATGGGATACAACACGCACTAAACTAAACTCACTTACCGAAAATAGCCAACACGTATTAGCAAAATTGACAGGACCGGTAACTATTACCAATTATGTTAACCTACTTGATAACAAATCATATCGCTACCTCCCTATCATGAAGAAAGCGAATGAAACAATCTTCGAACCTTATTGTCTCGCTAAACCGGACCTGCAAGTGAAATATGTCTATTATTATGATTTCGCCCCCAACGGCGTTGCAAATAATCCTAAGTTTCAAGGCAAAACAGTAGATGAGATGCGTGATTATATGACCATGATTTATAACTTGAATCCTCATTTATTCAAATCTCCGGCAGAAATCCGCCAAATCATCGACCTGCGTGAAGAACAAAATACATTTGTTCGCATTATGGAAACGCAAGATGGAAAACGTACCTTCATCCGTGATTTTGAAGATATGGATGCAACGCCATCCGAAGCGGAAATTACAGCAGCCATCAAAAAGATGATTTCAACTCCTCCCACTGTTGCCTTTATCAAAGGAGACGGTGAACGTGAGGTGTCCAAATCCGGTGACCGCGATTATAGCAACTTCTCCATTGAGAAATATTCTAGAGCCGCCTTAATCAATCAAGGCTTTGATGTATGCGAGATCGATATTTCTCACGGAGACACCATTCCTTCCCTAATCAATATTGTGGTTCTTGCAGAAATGAGAACTCCGCTTACTGAAAAAGGGAAAAATCAACTGGAAACTTACCTGGCTCGTGGAGGTAATTTATTTATTCTCACCGATACAGGCAGGCAAGAAGTTATGAATCCTTTTTTAAGCAAACTCGGTATCAAAATGGAAGAATACCAACTGGCACAATCTTCCGCTGATTTCTCTCCTAATCTGATTCTAGCCAAGGCAACCCGTGAATCGGGAAAACTTACATTCGGATTCAAAGATGATTTTCCCAAATATGATTTACGTGTCTCTATGCCCGGATGTGTAGCCCTTACATGCTCCAACAACGATTACGGCTTCCAATATACTCCGATTCTTGAAACAAATGCCAAAGGTGTATGGATTGAAAAAGAACAAACAGATTTACAGGAATCACCAGTAGAATGTAATGCTTCGGCAGGAGAGAAAGAACAAACCTATATCACAGCCTATGCCCTTTCACGCCAACTGAAAGATAAAGAGCAGCGTATTATCATCTCTGGTGATGCAGATTGCATAAGCAACACCGAACTGACTCTTTCACGCGAAGGATATAGATCAGGAAACTTTAATCTGATTATCGAAAGCTTCCGCTGGCTTTCCGGAGGAGAATTTCCAATCGACATACGCCGTCCCCATTGTACCGACAATAAACTTTCGATCGGAGTGAAAGATATTGGTACAATGAAAACTATTTTCATAATCATTATACCAGCTACCCTCTTACTTATAGGAGTTGGCATCTGGTTTTTCCGCAGAAGAAATTAATAAGAGAAAAAGATGAACTTAAGACTTATACTTAGAATAGCCCGTACCGAACTAGCGGTACTCTTTTACTCACCGGTCGCATGGTTGCTGCTGGTCGCATTTACATGCCAGGTAGGATTCGACTTTATGAATATCCTGACGGAAATAGTAAAAATAAAAGCATTGGGCAACACGATCACTTTTAGCGTCACAGCCGGTTTTGTCCTTGGTCTCAAAGGAATATATGAAGTAATACAAGAAACCATTTATCTGTATATTCCTTTATTAACCATGAATTTGATGAGTCGTGAATATTCATCAGGCTCTATCAAACTACTTTATTCATCACCGGTAAGCAGTGTTCAAATCATTACCGGCAAGTTTGTTTCAATGGTGGTATTTGCCCTAATCTTTGTCATCATCCTTGCCCTACCGACAATCGTAATGTTTATCTCCGTGCCGCATGTCGATATTACACTTATCTTGGCGGGATTGTTATCCATGTTTCTGTTGATACTGACCTATTGTTCTATCGGTCTCTTTATGACCACACTCACATCTTACCAGGTTGTGGCAGCTGTTACCACCCTTTCCGCATTAGCATTTCTCAATTATGTGGGAGGAATTGGGCAGGAGTCCATATTCTTTAGAGAAATTACTTATTGGCTATCCATTAAAGGACGTGCCAGTGAGATGGTTGGAGGATTGATATGTAGCGATGACGTTATCTATTTCCTTGCCGTAATTTTATTATTCCTCTGGCTATCGGTCATTAAACTGAATAATGAAAAAACACGTCGCTCACTCCTTTCAAAAACAATGCGCTATGCCTTAGCTGTATGTACCATTATAGTTATCGGCTTTGTCAGTTCCCGTCCGGCAATGATGGGCTTTTATGATGCTACCCGCAGCAAACAACGTACACTTTCAGAAGAAAGCCAGAAAGTAATGGAGCAATTGTCCGGACCTATGACAATCACAACTTACGTCAATATTTTCGATAAAGAATTTGATGTCGCTTCTCCAAAAGAGCAAAAAGAGGATATGGCACGCTTCAAAATGTACACACGTTTCAAACCGGAGATAAAGATGGAGTATGTTTACTATTACTCCACACCGAAAGACAGTGCCCTTTATCGCCAATATCCGAATAAGAACATTCGTGAGATAGCTTATGAAGTTGCCAAGAAAAAGAACTTCAATCCCCAAAAGCTGAAAAGTGCCGAAGAACTGAAAGAAAAAATAGACTTGGCAAAAGAAAACTACCGATTTGTGCGTGTTGTTGAGCGTGGATCCGGTGAACAAGCCCGCCTTCGCTTGTTCGACGATATGGAATATCACCCTTCTGAAACAGAAATCTCCGCAGCATTGAAGAAAATGCTTGTTACTCCTGTGAAGGTAGGCGCCATCACAGGACATCAGGAACGTTCCACCACTAAAAAGGGAGATCAGGATTACTCACTTTTTGCCACACATGGACGCTTTCGTTATTCCATGATTAATCAAGGTTTTGATTTGGTGGAACTGAATCTGAAGGATATGAATGATATACCAAGTAATATCAATATATTACTTATTGCTGAAATGCGTTCTTCCATGAGTTCCAAAGAACAAGAAATCATAGACCGTTTTCTTGAACGCGGAGGTAATATGATGATTATGGGCGACGTCGGACGTCAGGAAGTAATGAATCCTTTACTCCGGAAAGTTGGTTTAAAACTGTTGCCGGGAATCATTGCACAACCTTCTGATGTTAATCCCGGAGAACTCGTTCTCGCGAAAGCTACCCAGATAGCCGCCGACAGTATAGGAGGCTTCTATAAACGTATGGTTGACAGGCAGAAGCATAGTGCAGTCACCATGCCATCGGCTGTTGCTCTGGAAGTTGTCGATACAACAAAATTCCATCCAATAGTTTTATTGCAAAGCAACGCCCAACAGACATGGATTGAGTATCAAACAAAAGATTTTTTGAATGACTCCCTTTCATTAGACTCTCTTCAAGGTGAAAAGTTAGGAGCCTATCCCACGGCAATAGCGTTAACCCGCAAGATTAAAGCCAAAGATAAAAAACAACGGATCATTGTGTTGGGGGATGCAGACTGTTTCAGCAATGCCGAACTACAAAAAAGCTCAAGACCGGGTATCTATTCATTCAACTTCAATATGATTCCCGGTTCATTCCGTTGGCTATGCTATAATGAATTTCCGGTATCTTCTTCCAGAGCCCCTTATCTCGACAAAGATATCAGCCTGACTCCTATGGTTCTATCCACTATCAAAATTATCTATTGCTATGGCATTCCATTTATTATTGGTCTGTGTGGCATTTGGATATGCTGGAGAAGAAGAAAACGATAAAAAGAAAGAATTAGACTTCCGGCAAGCAGATTTTGTGCCTGTCGGAAGTCTAATTCTTTCATAAACTCCTTCAAAACTATGCCTTCAACCGCATCACAAACCGACTTCCCTTCCCCAATTCACTCTCTACCGTCAGCGTACCACCATGAGCTTCCACAAAATCCTTAGAAATAGATAATCCCAAGCCACTGCCTTGTACTTTCGTTCCGGGTACACGGAAATAACGGTCGAAGATGCTTTTGTGATAACGCGGATCAATGCCTTTGCCAAAGTCCTGGACATACAATTCGATCCAGTTCTCATCCTGTTTGGCACCGATAATCACACGCCCGTTTTCCTTTGAATAACGAATAGCGTTACTTAACAGATTCGTCAACACCCAGGCAATCTTCTCACTGTCGACAAAAAGTTTGCCGATTTTCTCTTCCGGATATTCCACTTCTATCTGGATATTAAACTTATCCGCTTGCACTTGATTAGCTTTAATCGCATATTCGATCAACTCAATCGGTTTGGTGATCTTCGGCATAAACTGTAGTTTTCCCGCTTCCACCTGGGTCATGTTAAGCAATTCTCCGGTGATACTCAACAAACGCTCGCTATTCTCCTTGATACTCTTAGACAGTTGCTCCTGTTCATCATTCAATGCACCGACACGCTTATCTTCCAACAGCTGGAGGCTCATCATAATAGCAGCAATCGGAGTCTTCAGTTCATGAGATATCGTCGAGATAAATGTAGTCTTGGCAGAATCCAGTTCCTTAAATTCCGTGATATTCTTTAATAAAATAACATCACCCAGTTTGCGAGGTTCCCCTTTTTCAGCCTCCGTATTAATGATAGGGACATAAGAGGCCTTAAAGTAACTCTCTTTGTCGTCAGCATATATCTTCAATGGTTCCTTCTGCTCGCTTGGCGTCACCAGTTCACGGATCAACCGCCGCAACAGGTCATTCTTCAAAGCCAGTTCCTCCGCCGATTGACGAATCACATTCTCCCGTTTCAGATTCAAGACATTGAGTGCTTCCTCATTGATAAACAGAATTTCACGCTCCATATTCAAGCCGATCACCGGATCATCTATACTGTTTACAATTGCTTCAATAAATTTCTTTGCAGAAAGAATATCCGACAAAGTACTGGCACGATATTCGGTCAAACGCTCCGCCATCCGGTTAAAACTATCCGCCACATCCCGGAATTCTTCATTATTATTCATCTGCAGACGCTTCTCATAATTATGATTGGCTATTTCAAGAATTCCCTCTTTCAGTTCTTTAATAGGCTTACTGATAGTACGGGGCAACCAATAAAGCAATATCAGTCCGGTCAAGATACAGATTCCTCCCGTTACGGAAATCCATAACAAAGCACGTTCCAATCCGGGCGTAGCAGCAGGACTATCAGGTTCTGTCGCTGTCAGAATTTGAAGATTCACAACTGAAAGTGTTACCAGCAAAATAATCATTCCGGCCAGCATTCCGATACCGAGAATCAGTTTCGTTTTAATATTCATAACGTTCATACGATTAATATTATGCAAGTATAATCAAATCTACATTAGCTTGTGACAAATTATTTAAAAACTTTCTATATCCCAGTATAGAACAAATTGCGTACGGCAACCTCAAATTAGGAGTTCCCATACACACTGTCGATATCTGTTTCTCTTTACAAACCTTGACGATGCTCCCCAAAATATCCTTCGACTGCACCTGCACCACCTCTCCCCCAAGTTCCGCCACAAGCTTAAAATGGTTCAACAGATACCGTTGACTGGCTAGATCAATTCTATCCATACTCTCTTTCGGAGTCTGAACATACAGGGCTATAAAAGTAGTATTATACCGGGTTGCCAACTTTGCCGCCTTTCTGATAATTCGCCGAGGTGTTTTCTCATGACTACTGATACAAGCCATAAATTTCTCGTGCCGAAGTCCGACGGCTACTCCCATCACCACCTCATTCTCCACCTTTTTTTCTACCCGCAACGCTACTTCCTTCAAAGCCAACTCACGTAACTGAAGAATATTCTCTGTCCGAAAGAAATTGTCCAATGCCGTCTGAATCTTTTCCGGACGATAGATCTTTCCCGCTTTCAAACGTGCAATCAGTTCCTCTGCCGTCAAGTCAATATTCACCACCTCATCCGCTTCCTGAAGCACACTGTCGGGCACTCGTTCTTTCACTTCAATACCCGTAATCTCCTGCACTTCTTCATTCACGCTTTCGATGTGCTGAATATTGATTGCCGAAATCACATTGATTCCCTCATCCAGCAGAGTTATCACATCTTGCCAACGTTTCTCATTCAGGCTGCCTTCTACATTGGTATGCGCCAGTTCGTCCACAATTACTATTTCCGGATGGATACGGATAATCGCATCCACATCCATTTCTTCCAACTCTTTCCCCTTATAGAAGATTTTGCGACGCGGAATGACAGGGAGCCCTTGCAGTAACGCCTCGGTCCCGGCACGTCCATGAGTTTCGATATAGCCGATTTGTACGTCCACACCGTTCTCCAGCAGTTCATGTGCCTCCTGAAGCATACGATATGACTTTCCCACACCGGCTATCATACCGATATAGACCTTAAACTTGCCCCGGTGGGATCTCTTTATCAGATCCAAAAAATACTGTACACTTTGTTCTCTATCATCCATTATGTCAATCTGTTATTTTAAACATCCTAACCCGTAGCAATCATCACGATCACCACGGGTTCACAAAAATTCATGAGTTTATTTTATGGCCTTAAAGTTACGCCAAATACTAGATGGGCATCCTCCAAACGCGGATTCCATATAGCTTGCACAAATATAGGCAATGAAAACTTATCATTAAAATTGATAGCTTTCGTTGCTTTCAAAGCAAGGTTCGTCACTGCAAAACCATTCACATTATATTGCGGAGTTTCATAAGGAACCACTCCACAGGTAGCATTCAAGTCTACCCCTTTTACGCTGAACGGATAATTCAATTCTACGTAAGAAGAATATGCCTGTTTTTCTTCCCCCTTGTCAGTCATCTTTCTGTCAGCACCGGCAAACATGGTATACCATGCAATAGACAACGGGAATTTTTCAATAGGAAGCGTATAAGCTAATCCTGCTTCAAAATGATGTCCGGTGTCTCCACTTTTAAAATGGAAATAATTATTGGTAAGTTCTCCATTAGCCACATCAGCTTGTCCGTCCCACCAAAGAGTGGCTACAGAAAGTGTCGGTCCCGCTTCACCAAACTTATAAGCTGCGGTTAGGTCAATTTCTTTATTACTTTCACTCAAACTGGTTGAGCCCCATGCAGTAAGCGAGAAATTACCTACGCTAAATCCCAAAGTCGGCTGAAAGGAAGCGGCTCCCCCCTGATAAATACCACGCCATACATAAGAACTCACAAAATCTCCACTTACAGTAAATTGTACTCCTTTTTCTTCCTGAGCTTCAACACTCAACGCCATTATTCCGGCAACTGCGAATATCACAGCCTTCTTCAATAAATTTTTCATCGTTCAGTTTCTTTTATTCTAGTCACAAACATTTGTCTATTTATGCAGTCCGGAGACTGCTTATTTTCATTTACCGGTTTTCTGCTGTTTTCCGGGCTTCATCCAACGCTACATTCAATTTAAGTACATTTACCCGGTCTCCAGGACCAAAAAGCCCTAAAAAAGGACCTTTTACCTGTTCATCGACAATAGCTTTAACCTGCTCTTCAGATAATCCTCGGGCAGCAGCCACCCGTTTAATCTGTACATAGGCACCCATTTTAGAGATCTCGGGGTCAAGTCCGCTACCACTTGCCGTTACCATTTCCGCCGGTACTTCAGCACGTTGCAAATAGGGGTGTTTTACCAGAAAAGTATCGATGCGGGCTTCCACTTCGGTCAGATACTCAGGATTCGTAGGCCCTTTATTGCTACCGGCAGAACTAGAAGCATCATACCCATCACCGGCACAGGAAGGACGTCCCCAAAAATAAATATCCTCAGT
>OGPB01001562.1_pt1 | contig 13009 bp, 10 predicted proteins | sample 1552821 | NCBI WGS metagenome assembly OGPB01 (sample SAMEA2580192, study PRJEB22360) | human gut metagenome | biome: human gut; feature: human-associated habitat; material: faeces | place: Denmark | collected 2008/2010 | reverse complement strand
AACTCCTTTGATAATGCTGCCATTCTTTAAATACACTACTTCTGTGTAATTTTGTGCTGCGACATAAGTACTGATACTTAACAGTAAAGTCAGCAATAATAGTAGTTTTCTCATGTTTATATTTTATTGGTTTATAATTTCTTGAGTGCACTATAAACCGAGCCTGCCCAGTAGTTGCGCAATCCGAAACCACGTGCTTTTCCATCTGTTATCCATTCTTCAATGATCTCCTTTGTTTCAGTATTGAAGAATACGACTTCATACGTACCTCTGTTGTTTGATTTATCCAGGAACTGTGCGATAAATACCATACCTACGCCCGGCGTTTTCTGAATAGGTAATGCTTCGATAGCCGCTTTGATTTGTTCTTTACTAAGGCTATAGTCTCTTTTGTTAGTCATCAGCTCGGCCAAGTTAATGTTTTCGTTCACTTGATTGACTGCATCTAGTGAGATTTCCGTTACTTCTTTTTTCAACTGTTTTCCTACGTTATACTTCTTTGCTTCTGTGATAAACAGCTCATTGATACGTCTGAAAGCATCTTTGAATTGTATCGGTGATTCATCTGCACCGAAAACTTTAGCTTGGGAGTAGTCCACTCCATAGAACTTGATAGACTGGATGTCTTTCAATGCACTCTTGCCTTGTCCAAAACAGAACAGGCTCGTACTTAAGAATAAGAATAGAATAAGTTTTTTCATATACGTTAATGTTAAAGTGATATAGTTGGTTACTAACTTCCAAAAGTAGAAAATAATTATCGTAAATCAATGAATTTTATCGTTTTTCGACTCATTGGAGGCATTTGAATTTTTGCGATGTATTCTGCCGACTCAAAATTAATGCTTGGAGCTACTCTTACTTTCGAACGAAACAGGTCTTTTATCTCCTTGGCAAAACCTTCGCTACGGTTTTCACTTCCGATACGGATCAGAATTTCATCCGTTCCCAATTCATTGGTGTAGACTTCAATGATGTAATTCTTTACCGAAGGGATATTGTCCAGTATGTCGAACAGTGCGGGTGGATACAAAGTAGTCCCTTTGTATTTAATCATTTGCCCTTTTCGTCCGAGGATGGAACTAAGGCGAATCGTATTTCTTCCGCAGGCACAAGGTTCGGTATGATGGTAACAAATATCACCTGTCTTGAAGCGGAGCAGCGGCATACCTTCTACTCCAAGCGTCGTGATCGTCACTTCGCCTGCTTCTCCCTCTGCGACAGGACGATTGTTGTCATCCAAAAACTCTACGATGATAAGTTCCGGTTGCAAATGCCCGCCGTGGAATTCGCTACATTCGGTAAAAGACGACTGCATTTCGGTAGAAGCATAGGTGGAATATAGCTGTAAGGCAGGCCATTTGTCATGTATCTTCTGTCCGAGCGTATTTAACTGAAACTCCTGATTGCGCAAAGCCTCACCGATACAGATACATTTTTGCATCGAGCACGCATTATGGTCGATATGATTCTTTTCGGCAAACTCTATCAGTTTGATAAGGAAAGAGGGGACCACCATTCCACAAGTCGGATGTATCCGTCGAATCGTGTCCCATTGCAGTTCCGGGATGCCGTTGCCTACACGGATCACTCCCATACCCAGTTCGCGGGCCCCCATATAATAAGCCAGGCCTGCCATGAAACGGCGGTCGATGGTAGTCATCAATTGAAGAATATCCTGTTTGGTGCATCCGGTGGTGGTGAAAGATAGGTATTCGTTGTAAGAGAGACGGTCCAGGTCTTCAGAGGTGAGAACGAAAGTGACCGGATCTCCCAATGTGCCCGAAGTCGTCACATAGTCGATAATTTCCTCTTTGTCTACGCAGATGAAATCATCGTTATGGAGTTGCAAGTCCGTCTTGGTAGTGACGGGGATCTGTTGCAAGTCTTCAATCGTCTTTATTTGATTGATATCAATGTGATGTTCGGCAAACATCTGTTGATAGAACTTGGAATGTGCTTGCAGGTAGGCTAACGCTTTGGCTAACTGTTCTTCCTGATAGCTTTTGATATCTTCCGGTGAGCGGAACTGAATTTCAGGATTCTTTTCCATCTTAGGATTGTTTTTGAATTTTTTGCTGGATACGTTCTTTCTCTTGCAACTTGGGAATAGGTCTCTTCAATGCTTGTTGCCAGTATGCAATAGCTTGTTGAGGTTGCTGCATGGCCTCGTAGTAATCTCCTATTACTTCATATACATAGTATAGGGAAGGATTGGAGGCTTGGTATGTTTTTAAAACAGATTCCTCTATCTTTTCCTTTTTTCTGATTTTCTTCAATAAAAGCGGAGTCAGTTTCTTATAAGTGAGAAGATGCTGGAACTCCGGTGCGTCGATGAATTTATCTTCCGGAATGGTCAGAGCGGAACTGTATATTTCGTGTTGCCAATCAATCGTGTCCTTGAATATCTTATTCAGGTCATAGGCAACGTATTTCCCGCATTGCCAGGGAGAGGTAGATACCCACATCAATCGTTTCTCCGGTTGGAAGATAACGGAATGATGAGCAATGAATTGATTGATAGCCATTTCGTTAGCCAGTCCCAAGTCTGCATTTTGCAAACCCTTGTGGTTACGCAGGATAGAGGCGGCCTTGGAGGCGTCTATCGGCATATTTTCATTGATGAGTTCTTCCAGTCGTGCAAAACGGTATGGACTGTCCGAAGTACGGATATTTTCCATGTTTCGTTCATCCTTACTGAATTCCTCCGATTGGTAATGATTGGTGCAGATGAGCCGGTCGGCTTCTTTTCCTTTAAAGAGCACTGTCTTCTCCGGAGATTTCTCGATGATAGCGGCTTTGCCATCTTTGGCAGAACCTATCAAGATGGATTCGGAGACGAATGTCTTCCGTTTCTGTGCGATGGCAAAAGCCTCATCAATCGTTGACGCATATTGCAGGATTTCTCTGGTCAGAATGGAAATAGGGGTGGCAGAACCTGTTGGAACAGCGGACTTGGCGGCATTGATCGTGACGGTCAGCCCCGTTTCGTTCATGCCGGATAGTACGCCTATCATACCGGGCCATCCTACGGAAGCGAATTTATAACCTTGATCCGGTGTATAAAAAGCCACTTGCTTATTTTCTGCGAAGGCATCTCCCACGTAGAAATCGAAGTTGCGTCCGATCAGTAGAGACGAATCTGCACTTTGAGTTCCCCAAGTGGCAAACGAACTGCATCCTACTAACATATAATCTTGCATGGCATGTCCCAGGTCGTGTGCCGAATGGTAATTCAGCTGACGTTCGTAAGGAGTGCCGATAAAGTCGTATTCATGGGTGCATGATAGCGAGATTCCGTAGATCTCGTCGCGGTATTCTTCGAGAACGTTCTCACCCAAATGACGGTTGAATAAAACGATGAAGAACCGGAGGAACTTCAGATAACTGTCTGAAGGAACAATCTCACGAATCTGATCCACGAACACTTTCTCTTGATGGTGGAGCAGGTCGGAAGACAGTTGCCCGATAGCTTCTCCTCTCTGGAAAGCATCCCCTTTCACAAACAATTCCCATAAGCCGCTGTCGCTGTGCCGGAGAAAGTTATCTCCATAATGCCGGAGGTGGAGACTGTCTATATCAATCACTTTGTCTGTGGTCATGCTTTGCTCATGTTTGGGCGTTTGCATATCCGCAGAAAAGTAGAGATAGCTGATTCCGGCTATCAAATGAACAATGAGCGACAGGAAAAGGAAGCCCGTGTATTGGAGTGTCTTTTTGACTATTCTATGCATTTCCTACTTTTTTAGCCAGATATTCTTGTCCTACAAACTCCGCACAAGTCAGCATGGCAGTTAGTGTTACCCCTAATGCACCATGCACATTCAGGTTTTGCCCGGTGAGAAAGAGGTTTCCCAAGCGGCTTCTTGTAGATACGAAACCAATTTGCGGACATTTATAATCTTTGATAATCCCATACGCGGAACCATCCACTGTTCCTGTATAGTCCCGATAGCTTAATGGAGTAGTGGTATACATCTCTTCTATGTTTTCTGAAAGGTCAATGCCATGTCCTCGGATGAAGCGGAGAATCTGTTCTGCTTTCTCCTTTTTGAAGGATTGGTAGTCTCCTCCCCGATGTTCGGGAGTCGTGTCCTTCCAGGCAGACAGTTCATCTATATACATAGGTGTCAGGATGGAAATGACACTGGCATATTGACTGTCCTCGGAAGACGCTTGCATGGAAATCATACAGTTGGTGGTCCGTCCCGGATAGAGCAGTTTATCATACCACACTTTATTGTTCGCATGCAGATACAGGTTGCGGTTCTGATAGGGAGTGCTTTTTTTCTTCATTACCAGGTAGAGCGTAAAGATGCCGTAGGTATTTTCCAGCGAACGGATGCGGGAAATATAGGCATTCTTGATGCTACGGTTTTTATCCAGTATCTCCAATGTCCGTTGGGGATGCATATTGGAGATGACGAAGTCGCTTTCCAGTCGCTCTTCTCCGTTGATGATAACCCCTTGTACCTTTTCGTTTTCAACGATGATGCGGGTGGCTTCACTGTTATTGAGCACGGTCCCTCCGTTTGCCCGGATTACATTAATTAGCTCCAGACTGACTTGCATACTTCCGTCTACAAAACGGTAGGCGCCTTCAATATAAGAGTGGTTAATCATGGCATGCTGGTAGAAAGTGGAGACATCTTTCAAACCTCCGTAGAGTAAAGCTGAACCTGCCAGTACATTTCGTAAGGCGGGGTCCGGAGTGATATCCGCAATCAGATGGGCGGCAGAGGTACAAAAGTATTTCATACCCTCTAAAGCGAGTGTGCCTTGTTTCAGGTGGTCTACGCTAATCAGGTTTCCGACAGCCTGAAGCTGTTCGGCATAGCATTTCAAGTTTTCTTTCTCATGCGGGAAGGAACGGCAGATGGTTTCAATAAACTGCGGGTACCCCATTGCATAATCGTATGTTTTTCCTTTATAGTAGATCGTATCAAAAGCAGCATCGTCCAAGCGTTTTATTTTCAGCTTGTCCATGATACCGAAATAGCAGAAATACTGGTTCATCACTTGACCCTCATCCAGGCTTCCTACATAATGAATACCCGTATCCAACAGATGCCCTTTTCGTTGGTAAGTCTGGAAGCATCCGCCGAATTGCGCATTTTTTTCTACTACGCATACGTTGAATCCCTCTTTGCTAAGAATCGCTCCGCATTCCAGTCCGCCAAGGCCGCTTCCGATAATGATGATATCGTATTTACTCATGTTCGTTCGGTTTTCTGAATATATAAATAGTGTTCGAGGTATATTTGTCATTAGGAATGATTTCGACAGCCATTCCACAGGTGACTGCTATTTCCCGTAATTGGGTTTCAGTGGTGAAATACAGCTCTCCGGTTGTCCGGTTGAAGTTGAAAATACGGGTGGATAGTAATTCCGTGAACCGGGTTAACCGGTGCTTGGAAGCGTTGGCTGAATTTCCGTCGCGTATGATAATCATTCCTTGTGAACGTAAGCGACCGGCACATTTCAACAATAGGGTTTGTTGATGTTCGTAGCTCATATAGTGAAGCATGTCGTTCAGGATAAAGACATCACTTTCCGGCAGGGGATATTCCAATGCATTGCCATGCTTGAACTGGAGATGCTCGTTGCGTAACCATCCGTGCTGCGCCAGCGCTATCTTGTCTTCATCGTAATCAATACCCAGGATTTCCCGGTCCTCGGAAAGCAGAGACAGCATATAGCATAACGGGCCGAAGCCGCAACCGATGTCTGTGATTTGCCCTTGGACGGGAATCAACCGGTTGAATAGCCGGTAATTCTTTTCCATCTTTACTTTAATACGGATATACCATTCTACGACGGGACCTTTATAGATATAGTTCTGGATAAGAGCTTCGTAGAACGCCGGATTGTCCGTCGTGTTCTGTTCACGGCAGATACGGGCATAAACCTCTTTCATGTAAGCGGATATGCGTTTGGTACGCTCCTGATAAGTACTTCCGAAAGACAGATCGTCTAGTGGTATACGGGGAAGTATTTCCGTGTAGATGATTCCTTTGCGGATATTGAAAGGCTGTGCTTTGGCAATGATTTTGTTATTACCGTAAAGCAGGATCGGCAGAATATCCAGTTTCAATGCTTCTGCCAGATAGAATGCTCCTTTGTGGAAACGTTTCATCTTTCCGTTATAGGTACGTGTGCCTTCCGGGAAAATGGCGATGGAGTAGCCCTCCTTCACTTTTTTCCGCATCCGTTCCATATATTGTTCGTAGCCTTCGCCTATGTAATAGAAATCGACATAGCGGATGATTGCTCCGAAGAAAGGAGAATGCCATACCCAATGGTTGGTTACCATCAGGATTTTAGACGAAAGAGACAGCAATACCAGAATGTCGATGAACGACTGGTGGTTGGCAATGATAATTGCCGGATGCCGGAAGCGTTCGTTGGCTTTGTTGATATGTTCTTTTTTGACGGCGGTGGCCAGTAGCAAAATTCCTTTGCAGGTGATTTGTATCAGTCGGCATACCAAACGTTGTTTGCTGCTTTTCCGCACAGGCACCAAATAAAGGACAGCGATCAGTACACGGAGGAAGATACAACCGATAAAGAAAAGCAGGAAGAGCAATACGGTCCGTATCAGCCCGATAAGCGTATAAGGCGGCAATCCTTTGGAAGCGGGGCCTGCGATGAAGAACCGGAAAATGAGTGGCTGAATGGTATAAGCCACCAGTACCACTGCTATCATACCCAGAATGGAAATCAGGGAAATGGATTGCAAAGCCGGGTGTTTGGCAAACACAAGTGCTCCCATACCGACCACTGTGGTGAAGGCGGAGAAGAAGATAGCCGTTTTATGGGAATTCAACACCTTCTGACCTGTACGGTATTTGTTTTGTAGCCCGTCCATAATGAAGATACTGAAGTCATCTCCAATGCCAAAGATAAAGGTGGACAGGATGATGTTGATGATGTTGAATTCAATTCCCAAAATTCCCATCAATCCCAAGATGATTACCCAGCTGACCAGCATCGGGAGAAAACTCATCAAGGTAAGTTCGATACGTCCGTAGGAGAACCATAGTGCAAAGAATATGAGGAAAGAAGAGATGTACAGAATCAGGTAAAAGTCGTCATTGATGGCAGATACCCATTTATTGGCAAAGTAGGAACGGTCGAAGATGACTACATCCTGGGCTTTGCTGAAGTTCTGATACACGGTTTCCTTATTCTGGTCGCTAATCCGTATCTGGCTGATAAGCATGGTGATGGAATCGGCAGAGGTTTGCCATTCATTTAATAGCTTGCCGGATAAATCGTCTCCTTGAGCGGTGTAATGATATTCACCGAAAGGCTGGTTCATCCATTGATAAAAAGGTTCGAAGCTTCCCGGGCGGAAACGATATTCGGCGGCAGCTGTTTCCAACTGTTCACGGACTTGTTGCTGTTTTTCATTCGTCCAGTAATCTTTCCATTTCTTCAGGCGTTTCTGCTGCTCTTGCGGAGAGATCAGAAACTGTGAGGCGGAGGCATACTCTTTGATGAGTCCCTGCTCTTTCAGTGCCGATAACTTCTGATTGGTCGTTGCATAAATTTCGGTAGCCTGATTCATGTCTTTGCCTACGCTGACAAAAAGCACTGTCTTTTCGTCGCTGTCGAAGAGCTGCATTAATTTCTCTTCCGATTGTTTGAGATGTTGAGGTTCATAATTGAGGCTCATCATGTCGTTGTTGAAGCCGACCTTTTGTGAGGTAAACAAACAGATAATTGTAATGAGGAGAATACCGCCTACCAACCATTTATTCTTTTCGTAAGAATATGCGTTTATTTTCTCGATGATGCGTAGTATGCGTCCCTGTTTGACGTCTGCCTGTCCTTTCAGAAAATGAGGCAGGTAAATGAGACAGAAGAGGGTGGTGCCCACCAATGCCAGAGAGGCAAACAATCCGAAGTCGCGTAACAGATCGGAACTGGTGAATATCAATCCCAGAAATGCGCCGATAGTGGTGAAACTACCTACCGTAAGCGGATAGGCTATCTCTTTAATAAGTTGTTGAACGGTGGAAACATGGTTCTGGTGTGCCAGCATGTGAATGGAATAGCTTAGTGCAATACCCATCACTGCCGAACCAGCTCCCACTGCAATGGCGGAGATACTTCCTTTGATAAAGAAAATGAGAAACAGGGCAAATAATCCTCCGAACAGTACCGGAGTAATAATCAACGGTATCGATCTCTTTCGTTTAAAAACGAGTGAGATAAATACAATGATGATAAGCAGTGCCAGGGAGGAGGTCAAGATGGTATCTTTCTTAATCTGACGGGCGTTGTAGACTCCCACGGAGGGACCGCCGAAATATTCGGCTCGAATGGTAGGAGATTCTTCCTGTACGTGTTGGAGTTCTTCTTCGAGTATTTTTATCAGTTCGTCATTCTTTCCGGTACTGCCTGTGCTGAATACCGGGGTAATGAACATAAGCAAGGTGGAACCGTCTTTGGAAAAGATGTGTTCGTCATAAATCTCGTAGTTGGCTTCCAACTGGAAATCCTGCAGATGTTTCAGGGCTTCACTTCCCAGTCCGAGCGGATCCCGGAGAATATAACTTCTTAATGCGATTCCGGCAGGAGAGAGGAGATTGGTATAGTTCTTCTGCATGATAGCTTGTATACCTTTCTCTGTCAATAGGGAATCGAATCGTTGATAATCCGTATCTGTCAGGAAAAGCGGAAGATGTTCATAAACGAAGTCTGTGGCTCCTTGGATGAGGCTTTGGTCTACCTGTGCGAAAATTCCTTTAATCAGTTTTCCTCCGGCTTTTTCAGTCAGGGTTTGTTGCAGTTGTCCGGCAGCTTCTATCAGGGAATCAGGTTCTACCCGGTGACATGTATCTGCCGAGGATAGCATAATGATAATCTTATCCTTAATCTTGAGATTGTCGAATACTTTGATTGTGTTCTGGGAATCTTTAGTGTCGGGGAAAAATTGTGTGATGTTCTCTTCGAACCTTACTTGCAGGGCAAAGAATCCCATTAACAGGACACAACTGATGAGTGACAAATAGAACAGAATCTTGTGCCTCTCGAAATAATCATATAGTCCGATAAAAAACTGGGTCATATCTTTTTTTTCCTACACGCCGTGAGCAGAATGAACGCGATGGTTCCTGCCAGTATGCTGCATACGACTGCAAAGATAACACTTCCTATTAAATATTGCTCTATGACTGATTTTACATTTTCAAAAGAAAGTTCGTTTAAATGCAGATTGACAGGATCTCCCAGCACTTTGCAACCGGTTACGTAACTGCCGTACAGCAAAAATGGAATCATCGGAGGGATACTGATATTGGCTGCTACAATAGCTATGACTTTATTCAGTCTGAACAAATGTGCCAGAAATAACGTGATTAGCATTTGATATCCCCATACCGGAACGATACCCATGAATACGCCGAGTGTGATGGCAGCCGTGATCCGCAGATTAGATTCGGGGGAGTGGGTGACATGATCCGAGAAAAACTGCTTGCAGTTCTTCCAAGTCAGTTTACGGAAGAAGTTTCGGGGGATGATCCAAAGGAAAGTGACGAGCACCAGTACTGTATTCAGGATACTGATACGGGTGAAATCACGGAACGGGCGGAAATGAGAAACCCGTTCTTCCTGTGGCGGATAATAAACATGTACCGGAATGTTTTTAACGGTAATGCCTCCCCAGGCTGCAAAGACAAGTGCTTCCAACTCAAATTCGTATTTGGCGGTGTAATACCACTTGTCCACATTCATTCGTTGGATGGGGTACAGGCGGTAGCCGGATTGTGTATCTTGCAGTTTGATACCTGTTTCGAGGGTAAACCAGAAGTTGGAAAACTTATTGGCAAATGTATTCTTTCCTGGCATATTGTCCGAGGCGAGGTTACGGGCACCTACCAATAATGTGTCCGGTTCTTTTTCTATGGCTTCGATCAATGCGGGAATATCCGAAGCGAAATGCTGTCCGTCGGAATCAATGGTGATTGCATACCGAAATCCTTGCTTTTTGGCAAAGGAAAGTCCATGTCTCAAAGCTACTCCTTTTCCTTGATTGGCAGGGTGGGTGATGGTATGTAAGTTAGATTCCCGGCTAAGTATTCCGGCAGTTTCATCTGTAGACCCGTCGTTGACAACAAGGATATCGGGGGCGTAGAAACGTACACTTTCGATGACGTCCGCCAGTGTCTTTCCATTGTTGTAACTTGGGATGATAACGATGATCCCTAATTGTTTCAACTTCTCGTGCCAATAGGCTGTACTTATTTGTTCCTTCATGCTTTCGGGGTAAGTGCAGCTTTTAATTTAATGAAACATTCGTCCTTTACGGTATTTTCCTCTACAGTGCTCTCTTTCACTGTACTCTTTTTTACAGCTTCCTTCTTTACACTCCCTTCCGCTTGCAACTGAAGTGTACCTTCTTCTGTCTCTTTAAAAGTCAGTGCCACCGAAATGTGCGGTGTTTCTATAGGATTGATAGCCGAAAGAAACTTGCAGGAAGACACTTGTGTTACTTGCAATTTTTGCTGGCGAATATCTTCTACACATTCCTTGATAAGTTGTAACAGGCAAACTCCCGGAACTACCGGATGTTCGGGGAAATGTCCCTGATAAACAGGATGCCCGGGATTCAACTTTATCTGGATAGTCCAGATCGTTGAGTCCGATGATTCGGAGGAAAGGATGGTATAGAAGTTATCAAGTAGCATATATTAAATCTCTTTAGATAGTTTGTCCAGACGGATCGTTAACCGAATCCACGGATGTTTGATTTTTATTTGTGCGGGATCGCCCGGAGTATTGCCAGTGATGTAGACCACTGACTTTCCAAAGCCTTTTCCACTGGTTCTTTTTTCAGTAGCACTGTCTTTGGTCGCTTTCACACGAGTATCTTTCCCACTTAAGAACAGACGTCTGAAATCCATCTCCAGAAGTTTCAGCACCTTTTCCTTTTTCATGGGTTCAATGCAACTGTTGACAGTAAACTGATCGTTGCGAAGAGAAAAATCGAAAAGGCTTAACCCGAAGTAGGTAGACGCCACGATCCGGATTTCGTTATCAGGCATACGGCGTACTATTAGCATACCGCTCATGTGATGTTTCATGAAATCCAGTTGGATATTGTATTTTTGTGATTCTTCCCCTTGTGTCAGTTCGATAACAGGAGGCACAGTGCTGCCTTCCCCGCTTATTTGTGGAGAGCAGGACGTTTGAACCTGTATTCCTAAGAATAACAGAACCGTCAGGCTAACGAATCGCAAACTTCGTTTCATTCTTTAGAGAGTTGAACTTTTTATTATAGAATTCGTATTCTGTATAGTTTGTGGCTGTTTCGGACAGACGGAGTTTGTGTACCGACATATCTTTCTTGTCCAGATAGATTTCTATACCGGCAATATAGGCTTGTACCGCTTTGTTGGTCGGTTTTATTTTAACCAGATAGTATCGTGCGTCTTCAAAATACTCCAGCAGGTAGTTGGACGACATTTTAGACAGGTCGCCTATCATACACGCGGTCAGCATATCCTGCATCTGTGCCATCATTTTGTTCGAACTTAGGTTCATAATACTTTTCTTGCCATCCGATACGATTTTGAGCTTACTCCCGTTTATCACGATGAGATAATCCATCGGGCGGAAATATTCCATGCAGATTTTATGGGTCTTCTGGTAGTAGAACTTCCCTTTGGAAGTAACCTTCTCATCGAATACATCGAGATATTTCACTTGGGTAAAATCGCTTTCGATAGACTCTACGGTTTGTGCCTCCTTTGCCAAGCGGTTTTCAAACTCGGTCTTTTGCACCATCTTTTTCATGCTTTGTGCATGGACGGTGGCGATAGACAAGAAGAAAAGCGATAAATATAGTAATAAAGTTCTCATACATTTTTATTTTATGCCAATAGTTTGTCCGGACGGACAACGGTATATCCTTGTTCTTTCAGCAAATCCAAGATTTGTTTCACTAGCTGGTCGCTGTCCGGCATCCGGTCGTGCAACAGAATGATGGCTCCCGGTTCAAGATGTTTCCGAATCCTGGCAAGTATTTTGTCCGGAGCTGACTGTTGCGTATCTAATGTACGGATGCTCCATCCGATCGAGGTGTATCCTAACTGTCGGACAGCTTTCGCAATCGTAGGATTAGTGACACCGAATGGCGGACGAAACAAAGTAACCGGCTGCGAAGTTACTCGTTCTAGTTCACACTGACAAGTTTGCAGGTCTTTTTTCATTTTAGAGAGTCCATATAGCGGAAATAAACCGGAATGACTATATGAATGATTTCCAATTAGATGACCTTCTGTTACCATACTTTTCAACAAGGCTTCATTTCCTTTTATCTTGTGTCCGATACAGAAAAAACAGGCAGTTGCCTGATATTCTTTTAGTACCTTCAATACTTTGGGCGTTTGAATGGGATCGGGACCGTCGTCAAAAGTCAGGGCGACAACTTTTTCCGTAGTACGTTTTTTGCAAAACGATCGTAGATAAATTCCCGACTGAATGCTATAGGAAGCATAAACGAGAAAGGACAGTATCAAGAATAAACATAGAAGGAGGCAAACAATCATCATACGCTTTTCCGAATTAGAATCAATGAGTGATTGATGGAGTGGTGATGATTATAAATCAATATATTGGTAGGGGTAGTGCAGTTTATTGATGTCTTTACTGCTTTCCATACGGCATACGATGAGGCGGTAGGATATTCTCCACATTCGTCCTTAAAACTAAGATGAATACTTTCCGGGAAAAGGTTGGTTTCAAGCTCTTCATAGATAGAGTTGCTTTCATTCATGATACTCTTCTCATTTTTGTTCTTTCCGGTAACTAACCATTGAATATCCTGACACTCTAATCCGTTTCGTTGTAAAAAACGAATAATTCGGGAACTGATTTCTTCTGTCGTATGTTGTCCCGTGAAAGTTTCAAGTCCTCGTATTTCTGCTAACGGATGCTCTCCGGCTTCCCGGCTTAATAGGAAGAATTGAGCGCCTTCTCCGGCTTCTATTCCTTTCAGCAG
>OGPB01001554.1_pt1 | contig 13037 bp, 9 predicted proteins | sample 1552821 | NCBI WGS metagenome assembly OGPB01 (sample SAMEA2580192, study PRJEB22360) | human gut metagenome | biome: human gut; feature: human-associated habitat; material: faeces | place: Denmark | collected 2008/2010 | reverse complement strand
AAAAGGCCCACGAGTTCTTCCAGCGCATCCATCTGGCCGTGCGCCCGGTGCGCAATGCCCTCATCGTGGGCGGCGGTGCCATTGCCTTCTACCTGAGCCAGGAGCTGCTGGAAAACCATGTCCGGGTGCGCATCGTGGAGCGGGACCCTGCCCGCTGCGATGTGCTGGCCCAGGCCCTGCCCGAGGCACAGATCCTGTGTGAGGACGGCTCCAACCGCGAGTTCCTGCTCTCCGAGGGCCTGACCTCCACCGAGGCCTTTGTGGCCCTGACCAACATCGACGAGGAAAATGTTCTGCTGACCCTCTTTGCCAAGAAGCATTCCAACGGCAAGCTGGTCACCAAGATCAACCGCCTGGAATTTGACGATATCCTGGCTGGGCTTGATCTGGGCAGCATCGTCTACCCCAAGTACATGACCTGCGATTACATCGTGCAGTATGTGCGCGCTTTGCAGAACGAGGCAGGCAGCAACATCAAGACCCTGTACCGCATTCTGGACGACCGCGTGGAGGCGCTGGAATTCACGGTCCATGAGAAGAGCCGCGCCACCGGTGTGCCCCTGAGCCAGCTCCACCTGAAAAAGAACCTGCTGCTCTGCTGCATCACCCGCGGCAACGAGATCAAGATCCCGCGCGGCGGCGATGAGATCCAGGTGGGCGACAATGTCATCGTGGTCACGCTGGAGCACGGCCTGCATGACCTGCGGGACATCGTGGAAGATTAACGGAGGCGCGGCATGAATTATGCGATCGTTCTGCGGCTGCTGAGCTACATCCTCTATTGCGAAGCCGCGCTGCTCCTGCTGCCTGCCATGGCCAGCCTGATCTACGGTGAATGGATGGTGCTGGGCGTGTTCCTGCTTACGGCAGCGCTTTCTGCTGTGGCGGGCGCTCTGCTCCACCGCATCAAGCCCAAGAGCCAGATCTTCTATATGCGGGAGGGCTTTGCCACCACGGCGCTCTGCTGGCTGCTCATCAGTGTGGTGGGCGCGGTGCCCTTTGTGCTCACGGGCAGCATCCCCAACCCGGTGGATGCCATGTTTGAGACCGTTTCCGGCTTCACCACCACCGGTGCCAGCATTCTGCCCGCCGTGGAGGACCTGCCCAGGGGCATCCTGTTCTGGCGCAGCTTCACCCACTGGATCGGCGGCATGGGCGTTCTGGTGTTCCTGCTCTCCCTGCTGCCCCTGACCGGCGGCTCCCATGTCAACCTGATGAAAGCCGAAAGCCCCGGCCCCCAGGTGGATAAGCTGGTGCCCAAGGTGCAGTCCACGGCAAAGATCCTCTATGGCATTTATTTTGGCCTGACTGTCATCGAGTTCTTGTTCCTGTTGTTCGGCGGGATGCCGGTGTTTGAGTCTCTGCTGACCTCCTTTGGTACAGCGGGCACCGGTGGCTTCGGCTTCCGCAATGACAGCTTTGCCAGCATGTCGCCCTATGTCCAGTGGGTCGTGACCATCTTTATGATCCTGTTTGGCGTGAACTTCAACGCCTATTTCCTGCTGCTGATGCGTCGCTTCCGCCGCGCTGCCGCCAGCGAGGAGGTGCGCGCCTACTTTGTGATCATCGGTGTGGCTGTGGTTATCATCACGGCCAACATTTACAGCATGTACAACGGCTTGGGCGAGGCCCTGCGCCACGCCGCCTTCCAGGTGGGCTCCATCATTACCACCACAGGTTTTTCCAGCTGCGATTTTGACCTGTGGCCCACCCTCTCCAAGGAGATCCTTGTCATGCTGATGTTTGTGGGTGCCTGCGCAGGCAGCACCGGCGGCGGCATGAAGGTCAGCCGCCTCCTGCTGATGGGCAAGACTGTGGGCAAGGAGCTCAAGCAGGCCCTTCACCCGCAGGTGGTGGCCCCCGTCCGGATGGACGGCAAGGTGGTCAACCATGAGACCATCCGCGCCACCAATGTCTATGTGGCGGCCTACATCTTCATCTTTGCGGCATCCTTCTTCCTCATCAGTCTGGATGACTTTGACATGGTGACCAACTTCACCGCCATTGCCGCCACGTTGAACAACATCGGCCCGGGCCTTGCCCAGGTGGGCCCCATGATGAACTTTGGCAGCTACTCCAACCCCGCCAAGCTGGTTATGATTTTTGACATGCTGGCGGGCCGTCTGGAGATCTTCCCCATGCTGGTGTTCTTTATGCCGGACACCTGGCGGCGGTTCTGAGCAAAATAACAAAGCGGATGCGCTCCCACCGGAACGCATCCGCTTTTTGCTGTATCAAAATTACTGCGGCTTTTTCCCCAAGAGCGCCGCGCCGCTCAGCACGATGACCCCGCCCAGCAGGGCAAGGCCCGCACCGGCCTGCCCGAAGGCATCGCCGACAGCACCCACCAGAGGACTTGCGGGGATCATCAGCAGGCTGTAGGCCATGCCGTCCACGCTGATGAGGGTGGCCCGCTGGTCACTGGGGATGGCATCGTTCAGCTTCTGGCTCTCATGAAGCAGATAGACCTCCAGCACACCCTGCACCAGCATCATGCCCAGGATGCCGCCCCAAGCGGGCGCAGCACCCACCAGCAGAGTGCCCACACCGCAGAGCAGGGCACAGGCCGTGTAGAGCCGCCGCATGGAGCGGCATCTCACCCGGCGGCCGATCTCGGTACCCGCCACGCAGGCCAGACCGCCCAGCAGCAGGGGAAGGAAGAGCAGCTCCGTGGGCCAGCCCAGCTCAACGAGCCGCTGCTGCAAAAACATCTTGGTCAGGTAGCTGGGCACGCTGATGAGGGCGCTGGATGCGATAAGCTTCACCGCCATTGGGCAGGTGTGCAGGACATGCAGGCTGTCCTGCACCAGCTGGCGGAACTGTTCGGGCAGAGCGCGCAGCAGGTGCTTTTCCCGGCTGGCCTGTGATTCAGTGACGATGGGCTCTGCAAGCAGCATATTGGCAAGGGCGGAAGCACCCTCAAAGGCGGCGTTCAGCAGATAAAAGCCCGCGTAGCCGAGAAACCGGTTCAGGATGCTGGCCATGGAGCCCACGGCGTTGGCCAGCATGGAGATCTGGGAGCCGTTGGCAGAGACCTGAATGTATTCCTCTTCGCAGCCCTCCTGCTTCAGGCTGTCGTAGAGCAGCGCCGTGGAGGTGCCGGAGAACATGGTCATGGCCAGCGCGTTCAGCCCCATGGCAAAGCAGATGGTGAACAGGTCTGACGCAAAGGCCATCAGCAGGCTTTGCAGGACCATGCACACGCCGCCGGACACGAGGGTCTTTTTCCGGCCCAGCAGGTCTGCCGCCATGCCGCTGGGCACTTCACACAGCAGGCTGACAACATGGAACACGCTTTCGGCCAGGCCGATCTCCCACAGGGAGAAGCCCCGGGCCGCCAGCAGCGCCACCCATACCGCATCCGTGATGCGCAGGCCGGAGAAGAGATCGGCAGTGTAAATGCAGGCAAGCTGCTTTTTCAGGTTGAGTTTACGGTTCATGGGGAACACCCTTTCTATTTGTCGTTGTAAAATATCAAAATAGAAAGTGTACCCTTGCTAACGAAAGTTTGCTGTGACCAAACCCCTCCGTCAATGCTGACGCATTGCCACCTCCCCTAATAGTGGAGGCCTTGGCAATCCGTGCAGAATTTCCGGTTTCGCCAGAGGCTCCCCTACTAGGGGAGCTGACGAGCGAAGCGAGTCTGAGGGGTTCAGGCAAAACAAAAGCGCCCCACAGCAAAGCTGCGCGGCGCTGAAAATCATGCTCCACGTCTTGCTGAAAGGTTTCCTCGATTTAGCTCCCCTACTAGAGGAGCTGGCTGCGCCAAAGCGCAGACTGAGAGGTTTTGTTTCCAATAAAAGGGTACACTTCGAGCCGGAACGTATTAAATCTGACCTTTTTTGAAAAAGATGCAGCCATTCCAACCCATCTGGGTGTACCCTCCTTTCAGTAAAACGTTGTAAAAAGTATAGCACAAAATTGTATAAGGTACAAGTCGAATGACACTTGGTGCATAGAATTTTATAGTTTCAAGCAAAGGCGAATCAAGGTTCAACTTTGATTTTGTCTTTTGCGTATTCCAAAGCTAATCCAATAAGTTCATTTCGAGAACGATTTGTTTTTTGAGCCAAATCATCGTAAAAATCAACGATTGATTTATCGACACGAATTGTGAACATAACAGGCTCCGTGCGTCTCGTGATTTTTAGTTCATCCATTGTTATCACCCTGTATTTATTATGATGCATAGACTGATTGGACGAAATGTTAGAAATGTGTTTACATTTAAACATAAAATGATATACTATTATTGTCGACAGGACCACAATAAAGTGAATGAGGTGGAAATTATGAAGAATAAGAGAGCCAAAATGGTGAGCTTAATACTTTTTGGTATGGTAATACTTACAGGATGTAATACGAATGTACATAAAGTTAAGATGAACTATGGAGATACATATAGAATTCAAAGTGAAAATGAAGATCTGACATTAGAGAGTGATGACAACGATATTATTGACATTGTGGATAATGATACGGTAATAGCAAAGGCACCAGGAAAAGCAAAGATTGAAGTAATGGAAAATGGAGAAACGGTTGATACATATACATTTGAGGTATCAATTGTTCCAATTGAGGAGATTGTCTTTGCAACGGATAATATGGAGATTACGGATGCGGAAAATAGCAAAATAAAGTATACTCTTTTGCCAGAGAATGCCAGTGACTATGGCATAACATGGACATCTGTAGATGAATCCGTTGCAACGGTCAACGAAAAGGGAGAACTTGAGGCGAAAGCGGTCGGAAAAACGATTGTTATAGCAACAACTAAAAATGGTGTGAATGCGAGATGTTCAGTTGAAGTTACACATATAAATGCATGGGAACAGCTGGAAGCTGAAGAAAAGAAATTTGTGGAGACAGTTCTTCCACAAATACGAAAATTCAAAAATCCGGAATCAGTGCAATTTATTGAGGTTCGGAGCAATCCAGTTGGAGATACAGATATATGGTATTTTACGGTATCGGCGACAAACAGTTACGGTGCAGAACTGATTAAGAGCTATGGCTTGTTTGGAGGGAACTTTGGAGGAATGCTAACGGAAGCAGATAAGGTGACCGGAAAAACAGAGTATAGAGCTGATTTGATTACACAAGCAGTCCATGAAAAACTTGGGTATTGAGACCGATACGCGGTTAAAAGACAGATGCCCCTTGCAAACAGGCCCAAAGTGTGGTAAGATGATATCCGGTTATGAAGCCTGAATATCTTGAAAACGCAGCGACGGAGAGAGTACGCACGCAGTTCCACAGCAAAGAGAGAAGCTTCACCGGCTGAAAGGGCTTCCGCGTGGGTGTGTGCCGAAGTTCGCTCCTGAGCGGCCTGCCCGAACGGCTTCTATTAGGGCAGGACGGCGCGCCCCGTTACGGCGTTTGAGAGCCGCCCTTCTTTGTGCAGGGCGGAAACCGGGTGGTACCGCGGAGCATTGGATTTGCAAAGGCTTCGTCCCTTTTGTCCGGCCAGAAATGGCCCGGCAGGGGACGGGGCCTTTTTTGCTGCCCCGCTTTGAAAACACGAACTGAGAAGGAGAGAATTTCCATGCAAGCAATGATCGACGAGCTGGCCAAACAGGCCGCAGAGAGCCTCGGTCAGGTCTCTTCCAAGGAGACGCTGGCCTCGTTCTGGCAGGAATATCTGAGCAAAAACGGCAAGATCCCCGCGCTGATGAAGAATCTGCGCTCTGTCGCGCCCGAAGAGCGCCCTGCCATGGGCAAGATCATCAATGAGCTCAAGCAGAAGGTGCAGGCAGACTACGATGCCGCCGCCGCCAAGGTGAAGGAGGCCGAGCTGGCCGCCCGCAACGCCGCTGAGACCGTGGACATCACCCTGCCCGCCAAGACCCGCACGGTGGGTGGTCTGCACCCCCTGACGCTGGTCACCAACCAGATCATCGACGTGTTCTCCGGCATGGGCTTTGCCGTGGCTGACGCACCTGAGATCGAGGACGACGACCACAACTTCACCCGCCTGAACGTGCCCAAGGATCACCCTGCCCGCGACATGCAGGATACCTTCTACCTGTCCGACGAGTTCCTGCTCCGCACCCAGACCTCCGGCGGCCAGATCCGCACCATGGACAGCCAGAAGCCGCCCATCAAGGTGCTGATCCCCGGCCGTGTGTTCCGTTCCGATTCCGATGCCACCCACAGCCCCATGTTCCACCAGATGGAAGGCCTGGTCGTGGATAAGGGCATCACCCTGGGCGACCTGCAGGGCGCGCTGAACACCTTTGTGCAGAAGCTGTTCGGCAAGGACACCCGCACCCGCCTGCGTCCCTCTTACTTCCCCTTCACCGAGCCCAGTGTGGAGGTCGATGTCAGCTGCTTTGAGTGCGGCGGCAAGGGCTGCCCCCTGTGCAAGCACACCGGCTGGATCGAAGTTCTGGGCGGCGGTGTTGTCAACCGCAAGGTGCTGGAGAACTGCAACATTGACCCGGATGAGTATTCTGGTTTCGCCTTCGGCATTGGCATCGAGCGCATCGCCATGCTGAAATACGGCATCAACAACATCGGCCTGATGTTCGAGAACAACCTGCAGTTCCTCAAGCAGTTCCATGAATAAGAGGGGAGAGAACAGACAATGAAAGTACCTTTCAGTTGGTTAAAAGAACTCGTTGATATCGACGTTACCGCTCAGGAGCTGGAGGAGAAGCTGTTCTCCTGCGGCTTTGAGGTGGAAGAGCTGATCCCGCTGGATGCAGGCATCAGCAAGGTGGTCGTTGGCAAGATCGTGGAGATGGAAAAGCAGGAGGGCACCCACCTGACCAAGTGTGTGGTGGACTGCGGTGACTACGGCCACGATATCCGCATCAGCACCGGTGCCGCCAACATGAAGCTGGGCGACTGCGTGCCCGCGGCTCTGGATGGCTCCACCCTGCCCGGCGGCATCAAGATCAAGGCCCGCAAGATGCAGGGTGTGGAGTCCAACGGTATGCTCTGCTCCGGCGAGGAGCTGGGCCTGAACGACGACCTGTTCCCGGGCTCTGAGGTCTATGGCCTGCTCATCCTGCCCGAGGATTCCGTTCCTGGCACCAACATCGCACCCGTTGTCGGTCTGGATGACTATATCTTCGATATTTCCATCACCGCAAACCGCCCCGACTGCCAGTCCGTGCTGGGCATTGCCCGCGAGGTCGCTGCCATTCTGGGCAAGCCCCTGCACATGCCCGCCATGGATTACAAGGCTGTCTGCGAGCCGGATGCTCCCATCAACGTCCAGGTGGAGGCCCCCGACCTGTGCCCTCGCTATATGGCGCACTACGTCCGCAACATCCGCATGGGCGAATCTCCCCGCTGGATGAAGCGCCATCTGGCCCTGTGCGGCCTGCGCTCCATCAGCAATGTGGTGGATATCACCAACCACACCCTGCTGGAAATGGGCCAGCCCATGCACGCCTTTGACCTGAACAAGGTCGCCGGCCGCACCATTGATGTGCGCCGTGCCCACGAGGGTGAGAAGATCGTGACCCTCGATGAAAAGGAGTTCACCCTGAACCCCAACAATCTGGTCATCTGCGATGCCGAGAAGCCTGTGGCTCTGGCCGGCATCATGGGCGGTGCCAACTCCGGCATGGATGAGAACACCACCAGCCTGCTGTTCGAGTGCGCCACCTTTGCCCGTGACTGCGTCCGCAAGACCAGCCGTGCCCTGGGCCAGAACAGTGATTCCTCTGCCCGCTATGAAAAGGGTGTGGACCGCAACTCTCCCGAGCTGGGCCTGGCTCGTGCCCTGCACCTGATCCAGGAGCTGGACTGCGGCGATATCACCACCCTCGAGTATGACCTGACCGATGGCCGCCCGCTGGAGCGCAAGCACATCGTGACCACCCCTGCCAAGATCTGCGGCGTGCTGGGCATCACTGTGCCCGAGCAGACCATGATCGATATCCTGCAGCGCCTGGAGTTCACTGTGGATGTGCAGGCCGATGGCAGCTGGGATGTGTCTGCTCCTCTCTACCGTGAGGATGTGGAGAGCTTCCCCGATCTGGCGGAGGAGGTCATCCGTGAGTACGGCTATGACCACATCAACCCCACCTTCCTGAACACTGCCTCTGTCACCAACGGCGGCCTGAACTATGCACAGAAGCAGCAGCTCAAGACCAAGCGTCTGCTGGCTGCACAGGGCTTCTATGAGGCCTCCACCCTGGCCTTCTACTCCAACGCGGAGCTGGATATGCTGCACATCCCTGCTGAGGATGCTGCCCGCAAGGCCATCCGCATCCTGAACCCCATCAGTGAGAACCTGTCCATCATGCGCACCCTGCTGACCCCGTCCATGCTGAATGTCATCGTGGACAACCTCAAGAAGGGCAATGCCGAGGGCCGCCTGTTCGAGATGGCTCCCGTCTATCTGGCAAAGGAGCTGCCCATCAGCGAGCATCCCCATGAGCGTCAGACCCTCTGCATTGGTGCCTTTGGCCCCGAGGAGGACTTCTTCACCGTCAAGGGTGCAATGGAGGCGCTGGCCGCAGGCTTTGACCTGACCTTCACCTACGAGCGCGAGACCGCCCCGTGGCTCCACCCCGGCATCAGCGCTGCTGTCTACTGCAACGGCAAGCGTCTGGGCGTGTTCGGTAAGCTCTCCAATGAGATCAACGGCGAGCTGGAGATCGCAAAGGACCAGAAGGACAGCCAGAACATCTATCTGGGTGAGCTGGACTATGAGGCTCTGATGTCCTGTGTGGACGGTGAGCTGCGCTATAAGCCGCTGAGCCCCTACGCTGCCGTCAAGCGTGACCTGGCCCTTGTCTGCGAGGAAAAGGTCACCTGCGGCGAGATCGAGGACACCATCAAGAAGGCAAGCTCCCTCATCACCGAGGTCAAGCTGTTCGATATCTACCGCGGCGCAAACCTGGGCGAGGGCAAGAAGAGCATGGCCTTCTCCCTGACCCTGTCTGACCCCAGCGCGGAAATCTCCGCTGAGCAGGTCGAGCGCACCGTCAAGAAGGTGCTGGGCAACCTGAAGTTCAAGCTGGGCATTGAGATCCGGTAAACGGTGATCTTTACACAGCACTATGAGTCCCCTCTGGGCGGCATCCTGCTGGCCGCTGATGACATCGGCCTGACCGGCCTCTGGTTCGAGGGGCAGAAGTACTTTGCCCGCACCCTGGATGCAGTGCATCAGGAACAGGAGACCGCCGTGCTCTCCGAGGCCAGCCGCTGGCTGGATGTTTATTTCGGCGGGCAGGTGCCGGACTTTACCCCGCCGCTCCATCCCGCTGGCTCTGCCTTTCAGCAGGAGGTGTGGGCGCTGCTGCGCCGCATCCCCTGCGGCCAGACCACGACCTATGGGGCACTGGCAAGGCAGCTGGCTGCAGAGCGCGGCCTTTCCCGGATGTCTGCGCAGGCTGTGGGCGGGGCTGTCGGTCACAATGTGATCTCCATCATCATTCCCTGCCACCGCGTTGTCGGAACAAACGGCAGCCTGACCGGATATGCAGGCGGCATCGATAAAAAAGCCGCGCTGCTGAGACTGGAAATGAAAATGACGCTGTAAGAAATACGGCAAACAAAAAATCCGAACCTTTTCCCGATGGGAAGAGGTTCGGATTTTTCTTGTGTGGTGGAGGCGATGGGAGTCGAACCCATGTCCGAAAAGAGTTCAGCGTAGGTGTCTCCGGGTGCAGGCGATCAACAACATTCCCTCCGCGTCACGCCGGTCGCCAGGCTAACGCATTGGTAGCTTCATGAGTTCCTGCCGGTCCGCAAAGCTTAGGTCCGTTCAGGTGCTGTGTCTAAAGGACGCCCCGGCCCCACACGACACAAGAGTGGGCGGAACGCGCAGCACTCAGGCTGCGAGCAACTGATAATTATTGTTGTCAGTTAATTTTTTGGAGGAGTTTAGAGCAGGTCCCCCACTGCTACCCGCTGCCCAGGCCTCGCTCCCCCCGTCGAAACCTTTACGCCCCCATAAAACACACCTTGCGGTGTGGGTAAGCTTTGAAGTTTCCGGGCAGGAATGCTGCCTGAAATCAATAGTAAACGCCGTTGGATTTAACGGCCCGGTCGATGGAGCGCTTGGCATCGCGCTTGGCGGCATCTGCACGCTTGTCGTAGAGCTTTTTGCCCTTGCACAGGCCCAGCTCCATTTTGACGCGGCCATGCTTGAAGTAGAGCGAAAGCGGCACAAGAGTGTAGCCCTGCAGCTTGCACTGCTGGTGCAGCCGCCGGATCTCATTCTTGTGGGCCAGCAGCCGCCGCACCCGCATGGGGTCCTGATTGAAGATGTTGCCGTGGTCGTAGGGGGTGATGTGCATTCCCTTGACCAGCAGCTCGCCGTCCTCAATATCGACCCAGCTGTCTTTCAGGTTCACGCCGCCGGCACGCAGGCTCTTGACCTCGGTGCCTTTCAGCTCAACGCCGGTCTCCAGCGCTTCCAGAACGAAATACTCGTGGCGCGCTTCCCGGTTTGTGGCAATCGTCTTGGTTGCCGGACGCTCTTTGGTCGGTGCCATTCCGCGCGCCTCCTTTCTCTCGCTTTGGTATCGTTACGTTAGTATATCATATTTTTGTGGATTTTCAAGGTCACTTTTTGAAGAAACTGTAAATCTTTCCCGCAAAAAGCGCCTTACAGCTTTTTATAGCCCGTCGGTTCGTCCGCTGCACACCGCCGCTCCATCAGGTAGGTGTCCAGCCAGCGGCCGTGGCAGTCCCGGGCAATGCGCTCCCGGCGGCCCACCACGCGGAAGCCGCATTTCAGGTGCAGGCCCCGGGAGGGGGCGTTGTCCTGCAGTACCGTGGACTGCAGCGTCCAGTACCCGGCCTGTTCGGCCTCGCGGCAGAGCGCCGTGAGCAGGTGATAGCCCAGCCCCTTGCCCCGGAATTTCTCCCCGACATAGATGCTCACCTCGGCCACGCCGCGATAGCACCAGCGGGGATCTACCCGATGCAGGGCTGCCCAGCCGGCCACGACCCCATCGTCCAGCACTACCAGGCGGCATTCCCGGGTATGGGATGCGTCCCAGGCGGTGTAGGGCGGGCAGTTGGTCTGGAAGGTGGCGTGCTCGGTGGCAATGCCCTCCAGATATATTTTGGACACGGCAGTCCAATCCTCCGGCATCATGGGCCGGACTGTGATCTCACTCATATTCCTATCCTGACCGGAGCCGCAATGCTCCGGTTTCCCCTCATTGCGTGTGCAATATCTTTTTTCAGTATAGCAGAATCTGCCGCAAATCACAATGGAAACCTGTTCACCTCAGGCCGGGCAGAATGTCCGGAATCTGAATACCCGGCCCCTCGGAAGCGTGGAGATCACAACGCATGGATTTTGCGGACAGATTTGTTTTGACAATACCGGCGGGTGTGATACAATAGAACAAAAACCAACTGGTGTCGCCTGTGCAGTCTCATATTATAGTCCTCTGTATGGGAAAATGCAATCAGGGCGGTGCCGGGGGAAAGGAACGGAACATGAAACAGGCAAAACGAATCGCCGCGATGATGCTGTGTCTGCTGGCCCTGCTGGCCCTGCCCGCCGGTGCCGTAATGGAAAAGGGAGAGCCCAACATCACGGCCCAGACCACCATGAAGGAAGTGCGCAACAACCCGGGCATCAAGAACTCCGGCTTCTACACCTACTCGCAGGATAAGGACTGCCCGCCGGGTCAGGCCCTGTGGGAGATGACCACTGTGGAAGGCTACACCAACGAGTATGTGGCCGAAGGCTGTGCCAAGGGGCTGAATCTGGTCATTGAGAACTACAACAATGGCGTTCAGGTCACTCACTCGTTCTACACGGATGCGGAAAAGGCGGCGGACCGCACCAAAAACAACACCAGCCTGTTCTATTTCCCGGCCAAGGCTGAAAATGCCAAGTTTGCGCTGATCCTGGCTGGCAGCGGTGCCAATGAGAGCGCCGAGCTGGAGGAGGGGGCCTGCACGGCCTGGCAGCTGCATGAGCTGGGCTATGCCGCCTTTATTCTGCGGTATCGCGTCTGGACGGATGCTTCCGATGATGCTCCGCTGGAGGACATCGGCCGGGCCATGCAGTACATTGAGGAACACGCTGCGGAGTTTGGCATCCAGCCGGAGCAGTACGCCATCGTGGGATATTCCATGGGCGGCCACCTGACGGGCCTGTTCGGCACGGAATCGGTGGGGTATAAGCATTACAATGTGCCCAAGCCCGCTGCCCTGCTGCTGGGCTACCCCATCAACGATATGACCTACATCAAGCCCATCTACCATGTCATTCAGGATATCGGCGCGTACGGCCCCAAATACTATACCCGGAACCTTTCGGATGAGATCACGCCGGACTACCCCGCCACCTACCACTGGCACGGTGTGAATGACACACTGCTGAAGGAGCTGGTCTACTGGCGGCAGGGACCGCAGCTGGAAGCTGCCCTGCAGGCCAATCACGTCAAGCATGTTTACCGGGTGTTCAACAATGCACCTCACGTCTGCGGCATCGGCACCGGAACAGATGCCGAGAACTGGCTGGTGGAAGCCACTGCTTTCTGGGAAGAGCAGTGCGCCTGAGAGAAAGGATGAAACAGGATGAAAGATCTGAACGAAGCATTTGTGCATTTGAACGTCGGTCTGCCCGATGATGTGGAGCGGCTGAAGGCCGCGGGCTATTACAAGGAAGCCGTGGCACGGATCGATGAATATTTGGCCGAGGACTGGACGGAGACCCAGAACAGCCCCCGCAGTCAGGGGTTGGAAATGCCGGAGTACGAGCAGCCCGCCAACCCTGTGCCCCACGGCGTGGACGCGCTGCGGGATGCCCTGCTGGTGCAGAAGGAGATCATGTGCCGTCTGCCGCAGGAATATTGCTGGAACGAGGCACAGGCCGTGGCCCGGATGCAGGGCCTTGTGCGGGATTTCACGGTGGAGGAGTTCCGCCAGCTGGTGCATGAGGGCCGGGTGGACTGGCGGTTTGTGGAAGGGGAGAAGCACTACCTTGACCGCTTTGCCGAGACGCTGATCGCCACCCACGCCGACCTTGCCGCCCGTCAGCTCGACCCGCCCGCCCCGGCCACGCTGGCCGCCGGACGCCCCCGCCGCACCCAAGACGGTGCGCT
>OGPB01001551.1_pt1 | contig 13044 bp, 9 predicted proteins | sample 1552821 | NCBI WGS metagenome assembly OGPB01 (sample SAMEA2580192, study PRJEB22360) | human gut metagenome | biome: human gut; feature: human-associated habitat; material: faeces | place: Denmark | collected 2008/2010 | reverse complement strand
CCTGTGGAATATCAAACCGTATATTTAATGCTAACGCAGCAAGAAAACTCATAATAAAACGAATGACCATATTTTCCTCTCTCCTCACTAGTCTTTTAGAAGAGTATCTTCTCTACTCACTTTTCTTTTCTAAAAAAATAAAAAGCGTATAAGCTTCAACATAAACTTATACGCTTTTTAATATCTTTACAATCCTTTAATACGGATAATAAAAGAAACCTTATGTTTATTTAAATAACTAAAAGTCTTAATCTTATCTGCAGAATAATAACGTCTTACTCTTCCTCTGCGAGTTCCTGCGGAACCTCCGTCTAACCAGAGCTTCTGTCCCTTACCATTCTTACCAACGTAAATATTAGTGTGAACGATATCTCTCCATCCAATAATATCACCTGGCTGCAAATTAACATCTGTTAATTTTTTATTTACTTTGATAATCTGAACTTTTCCTCTCCAGGATTTGAATCTCTTATGAATTCTTCCTCCACGAGTGTAAAAGGTCTGTCCCTTCTTCAGCACTCCGAATTCCTGCAGACACCATGAAACATATGATGCACAGTTTGCCTTTCTTCCATGTTTGATACTGGCTGAAAGAGTTGGCTTATTATGACTTCCGTATGTAAAATTGTATTTTGTTAAGTCTCTTCCGACTTTCTGACAAGCTTCAATCCATCCTTCTGTATCCTGTGTATAATCAGATGCTTTTGCCTGTACAGTTGCCGGCTTAACTGCAAGCACTGCTACAATTACCATCATCGTTAAAACTAACGTGCGGAGGCATGATTTCCAGTTTGCAAAATATGTTAACTTCATGTATAAATCCTTTCCAGTGCGGTGTTTTTAACTTTCTGTAACATATTCTACGATAATTATTAACAAAAGTCAAGCACAAATTTAATAATTCTGTAACTTTTGCAACATTTGTTACGATTTTGTTAACAAACCATCCCGGAAAGGCGATGAATTTATGTCTTATAATACTAAATTCAATATTAAATTCTATGATCAAATGATGTTGGGGTCAAAAAATATTTTGACCCTGGTATCAGCAGCTTAATGAATTGCTGTTCCCTCTGGCACACAATCATCTACAAAGATAATCTTACATCCGAAATCATCTCCACTGGCTGCGATAAGCATACCGTTACTCTTCACACCTGCAAACTTCACCGGCTTTAAGTTCGCAATTACGATAATCTTTCTTCCGATCAGCTCTTCTGGTGTATAATCGTCACGAATAGAAGATACGATAATTCTTTCATCTAATCCATCAAATAATGTAAGTTTTAAAAGTCTCTTTGCATTCTTTACAACTTCACAGTTAATAACTTTACATACTCGCATATCAACTTTATCAAACGCATCAATTGTAATCTCTTCCTTAATCGGTGCAATTGCATTTCTTCTGGCTTCTTCTTCCTCAGCAGCCTTTCTTCTGGCTTCTTCTTCTGCAGCTTTTCTCTCTGCCTCAGCCTTCGCTTCTGCTGCAAGAACCTTCTCTTCTTCTGTCTGTGGAGTAGAGAAATCAAGAAGTCCAAGGTATCTCTGTGGTTCTACAGCAAACAGGAATAAATACAGTCTTGGTCCCGCGGCTTTACCAATCATAAGATTATATGCGTTCTTAAAGAACTGTGCCTGTGCTGCCTTCTTATTCTCTTCCTGGAAATCTGGGTCTGCCTCTCTAGGAATCGTATAGATAAAGCTGTTAAGAGCATCTAAATCATATTCTCCTTTAGCGATAAAGTCATGTAATAACTCAATCTCCTTCTTCTCCACCTCATTCAGTGTATTATAGAAATCCCAGTTTCTGTATCCAAGAAGTGTATTCATGTTCTCTGGTGAACACTTCTCTAACCAGTACTTCGCAAGCTCAAGACGCTCTGCAAACTCTTCTTTCTTATATGGTGTACCAATCTTTTCAAATACCGTCTCAAGCATGTCTGCATTGAAATCTACAACAGAACCAAAGTTTACGATCTGCTGCATTGGTACCGGATGAATCTCACGACCCTCGATCATACAGTTATGCATGATGCCTTCAATATAATCATAGTTCTTGCCCTTACCTGCCTGATATACCTTAAGCATCTTATCAAACTCAAAATACTGACGTAAAATCTCGTCATCAAAGCAGAAGTCAAATGCCTTATTCGGCTCTGACTTAGAATAAAGCCATAAAATCATCTCCGGCTGATAAATCTTAAGTAATGTATCCGGTGTAAGATTAAGACCTGTAGAACCAGACATCTTACCAGTTGTTCCCTTGATACCTACGAATTCATATCCTTTAAACATAGGTGCCTGCGCTCCGAAAATCTTCTTCGCGATGATCTTACTTGTATCATAACTTCCTCCTGGGCTGGCATGATCCTTTCCGCCCGGCTCAAAGTCAACACCTTCGATCATCCAGCGCATAGGCCAGTCAATCTTCCATGCAAGCTTACAATTAAAGTCCTTACTGAAATCCCATGTGCCCTTATGTCCACACTTACATGTATATTCACATGTCACTCCGTCTTCAGAAGAGGATATGATTGTTGTTTCATCCTTACCACATACCGGACAGTAAATACTTACCGGATAATATGCTTCTCTCTCTTCTTCTGTTGCTACCTGCTGACGGAACTTATCAAGAATATCAAAAATCTCTTTTCTCTTCTGTACTGCCTGGATAATATACTTCGCATACTTTCCGCTGCGATAATTCTCACTCTGTCTACGGAAATCAACCTCTACTCCAAAACGGGAAAGAGATGCTTCAAATTCCTTTTCAAAATGTTCTGCATAAGAAGAGCAGCATCCGTAAGGATCCTTTACATCTACATATGGCTTACCAATCTCGTTCTCTAACTCAGGAGCTATCTCCTTAACGTTAACAGGTACCTTTCTGAAACGGTCAAACTCATCCCATGAAAATAACAAGCGGGCTTTCTTTCCCTGCTTGATCAATGCTTTATATACAAAATAACTTGTAGCTATATCTCTGAAATTACCGATGTGAATGGATCCGGATGGGCTGATACCCGCTGCACAAACGTACTCTTCCTTGTCCGGAGATCTCTTAATAATATCTTTTGCAATCTTCTCAGACCAATGCATTCTTCTTCCTCCTACTTTTCCTGTACTGAAATCTGTCTTCAGCGCCAGTGTGCTATCTATCTTCATCAATTATAAAGGCCTTTACGGGCATCTGCCTCAGCCCATAGTCAATAAAACATTATAGCAAACCCTATACGTCTTTTCAAGAAAAATATAAGAAAATCACCGAAAAATCGTACTATTCACCCCTTGGCCCCTCGATATATTTTAAAAATCGTATGCAATCTGCTATTCCACAAAAATAACTTTCTGTCGCATACTCTGCCTCTGCCGCACTCTGTGCTTCAAAAGCCTCTTCTATAATCTCTCTCTGCTCTTCTGTCAGATTCAGCGTATCAAGCTTCGCATACGCCTCTTCTTCCTCTCTTACTAAACGCCTGTACGCTTCGGAATTCTTCCGAAAATCTGCCATGTTCTCATTACGAAAATGGTCTAATGTGAGCCGAAGTCTCTCTTCCCATGAATCTATAACATTCCCTTGCAATGTTTCCCTGCCTTTCTGCTTAAGACACAAGCTATACTAAATTTCCATACCAACTTTTAAACACAAAAAAAGCATAACACAGCCTCGGATTCGTGTCAATATTTTACTTTGAATAATTATTTTTACTTACGCATAAATTAACTATTTACTTTGCTATTTTTAAGATTTTTTCAGCACTCTTGCTATGAGATACGCATCCCATCCGATATAATGCCCATTTCAACAAATAAAATACAAAATATTCATTGACATAACTGGTAAAATCCTTTATACTGATATTTACCGTGCAGCTGGGAAGTTAGCGGCGTCCTGTACCTGAAATCCGCTATAGCAGGAGTGATGGTCAGCCTCGGATGTCTTATTGATGGAGCTGCCCTTTATAAGTGGTGTTGACAATTGGGTCTCGCGCAACAGGAACCTCTGAACCGTGTCAGGTCGGGAACGGAGCAGCACTAAGGAGTCTCTCCTGTGTGCCGTGAGGGTGCCTGGTTCGAGCTAACTGTAGAGGTAACGTCTGTTGGTAAGCATACAAAGCTGACCGCACGGTTTTAATAATTCGATTTTTATATTCACATAATAGAAAGCGTCACATACTCGAAGTTTTTAATCACTTCCGGATGTGACGCTTTTTTAATTATTTTCACTTTATTCTTCCTGCATCTGCTTTCTTTTTCTCTTTTTTTCTTTCTGAATCTCTCTTAACTTTCTGAAAAATGCAGAAAGCATTTCCGAACATTCCTCCTGAAGTACTCCTCTTTCAACTTGCACCTGATGATTAAACTCCTGCATTTCAAGAAGATTAAGAATGGAACCGCCACAGCCGGCCTTCGCATTCATGCTTCCAATAACCACTCTGGTCACACGTGCCTGCACGATCGCTCCGGCACACATCTGACAAGGTTCTAAAGTAATATACATCGTACAGTCTTCCAATCGCCAGTCGCCAAGCTTTTTACACGCTTTTTTCATAGCAAGAAGCTCTGCATGTGCAAGAACCGTCTTATCTTTATTTCGTTTATTATATCCCCGGGCAATCATCTTTCCATCATGGACAATAACACAGCCAATGGGAACATCTCCGATTGCTTCCGCCTTCTTTGCCTGCTTGATTGCCTCTTTCATAAACTTTTCATCTTCAGTGTATTTTCTCATAAAATGTTCTCCTGTTTGCCAGTTGCTCATTCCTCTAAAAATAACGGCCTTTCCTGATTATTTACTCCCTGCCCTTTAAAAGATAAAGCCAGTAGCCAAAATTGCCTGTTTTCATTCTATTCTCTGTCAGCGATAAAAATATCGGGAACTGATAAAGTTCCGCCATATATTTTTCCCTATTCTCATAAATACCAGGAACTCCAACACAATATCTTTTTTCTCCTGCGTATCTTACCTTTCCCATTAACAAATGCTTATAGCGTTCATATCCTTTTAAAAGAAATTGATTATCTGCTAACTGTCTGGCTTCTTCTCCCAGCTTTTTTAGCTTTGCTATTGATACTTTATACCCTTCATAAAAGGCAGTATTAAAAATATTATCCACAGGAGGGTCTTGTTTTACAGAGTTTATCCACATTTTTTCAAATTCATCCACAGGAGCGTTTGATTCTTCTATGTCTGTATCCATATTTACTTCCATATTATTTAACCCAGTATTGCCTATCTTATCATTGTTATCTGCAGCAATAAAATTAGCTATATTCTGTTCTTGCTCCTTAATATTATCTGTACTCTCTGCCTGATTGCTAACATCTGTATCATCTGCATTCTCAATCTGCTTACTAACATCCGTATCATCTGCATTCTCAATCTGCTTACTAACATCCGTATCATCTGCATTCTTAATCTGCTCACTAATATCAATATCATCTATACGCTCATCTGTATTTTCAGCCAAATTACGCATAGCAGTATAATCCACATTTTCATCCAGATTGCCTGCATTGATATCATTAATATCATCGATATTATCTACATAATCTACAGGTTCTTCCTTTCTCTTCCACTGCAATGATTTCAACACTTCTACAGGGATTTCCTCACCAATCCAGACACTTCCATAATAGTATTCTTCCTGATAATACAACACAACACCTGACTGTTTCTTTATATCGAAACCTTCCGGAAGCTGCTCTTTAGAATACATTTGATGAAATTCCTCTTTATCTTCTTCTGTTATAATCGAATCAAGCTTTCGGACTCCCCAGTGTTCTCCCTGCTTTTCATAGAAACATAGTTTTAATTCCATTCCATGTAATAATCGTTCATCGTTTATCTGAATAGTCAACTTAAGAATAGCTGATTTTTGCTCTGCCTTAATAAATCCAAGACATTCTTTTTTTTCTGACTTTTCATAACGATACAGATAAGAAAGTATCCGTTGATAATCTGCCATGATGATACTCCTTTTTCACTAATGTATTCCGGCAAACTACTTTTATGACATCAGTGTGTTTATCTTCCAAGAATATCTGATAACTGTGCAAATTCCTCCAAAGAAAGTTTTTCCCCTCGGATTGTCGGAGTAAGCCCCATCTCCTCAAGCGCCGCTACCGTTTTTTCTTTCGGTATACGCAGTTCGCTGGAATTATACAGTCCATTCTGCAATGTTTTTCTTCTCTGATTAAAAGAAGCTCGAATAATTTTAAACATAAAAGAGGCATCATTCACTTTCACCGGCTTTTCCTGATAGCGTGTCAGGCGAATAACGGCTGACCCAACGGCTGGCCTTGGAATAAAGCAATTTGGAGGCACATTAGCTACGATATATGGCTCAGCATAATACTGCACTGCAAGAGAAAGCGCGCCGTAATCTTTTGTTCCCGGTCCTACCTGCATGCGGTCTGCCACTTCCTTCTGTACCATAACTGTAATGGAATCGAGTGGCACTTCACTTTCAAATAATCCCATGATAATTGGTGTGGTGATATAATATGGCAGATTGGCAACGACCTTAATTGGCTTACCACCGTTCTTTTCTTCTGCAATTTTACGGATATCCACTTTTAAAATATCTTCATTTAATACCGTTACATTATCATATTCCTTTAACGTATCCTGAAGAATCGGAATCAGCTTTGTATCAATTTCAACAGCAATAACCTCCCTTGCCGCTTCTGCCAGATACTGTGTCATCGTTCCGATTCCCGGACCGATTTCCAACACAAAATCATCCGGACCAATCTGTGCTGCTCCGATAATCTTATCAAGTACATGTGTATCAATCAAAAAGTTCTGTCCATATTTTTTCTGAAAATTAAAACCATACCGCTGTAAAACAGCAATCGTCTCCTGCGGATTTCCTAAATTCGCCATAAAACCTCCTTTTGCTGTCATAAGATTCAACTTTCGTCTTTGAACATGTTCTATCACAAGATAAAGTCTTTGAAAACAAAATTTATAATAATATCCTTCATTGCTCCTCGTTGCCGCCCCAGGATTTCTACTCCACTATACTGTGGCAATGCGTACAAATACTCGCACTGAAGGATATTATTATAAATTTTGTTACAGAAGATTAAGCTATTCTTGCGATAGAACATTCCTACAAAACACAAAAAATCATTTATAAAATTTATGACATCAATCTTATATTTGGGAAATCAATACCGAAGTCTTCCCCTTAAATTTTTACTTAGTTTCTCTACAATAATGATACATGAAATAGCTATTTCATTCAAGAGACGAAATCGAGAAAGGGGCAATATGTAAAAAATGCTTCGTATCACTACGTCCAAACTGCTCAACCGCAGCTTGAACTTGCTCTAAGGCGCATTTTTTACATATTGCCCCTTTCTCAATTTCTGTCTTTGGCTAAAGAAAAAATCACTATATAATGTTGAAGTTCTAATACATAGTTTATCTCAGTCGATAAGACTCCCATTGGTTTCATTCATCTCAAAGCAGCCAAAAAACAGAACTCTGCTTGTCTAACGAATTAAGCCATATAATCTCTGGGCATTTTCATAAGTTGCATCTTCTACTTCTTCTGCCGTAATTCCTTTCAATTTCGCGATTTCTTCTATAACTAACGGCAGATATGCAGAACTGTTTCTCTTTCCCCTATGCGGTGTTGGCGCAAGATAAGGACAATCCGTTTCTACTACGATATGCTCTAAAGGAATAGCCTTTACCACTTCCTTTAATACACGAGAATTTTTAAAAGTAACAACACCACCTACGCCGATATAATATCCCATTTTCACATATTCTTTTGCCATCTCAGCAGAACCGGAAAAACAGTGGATCACACCGCCTGTTGTTCCTGCATGTTCCTTTTTCATAATGTCAAATGTGTCCTGTGAAGCTTCTCTGCTGTGTATAATTACCGGCAGTTTTTCTTCTGTCGCAAGATGAAGCTGTCTGACAAACCATTCCTGCTGTACTTCCTTTGGTTCTACGTTCCAATGATAATCCAGTCCGATTTCTCCAACCGCAACAACCTTGTCTCTGTGGCAATATTCCCGAAGCTGTCTCAACCGCTCTTCATTCAACTCGCCAACATGATCCGGATGAATTCCGACTGCCCCATACATAAACGGAACCTTCTGAATAAGCTCTAACGTATCCAGCAAATCTTTCCAGCTCGCACTTACATTTACTACCTGCGTTACACCTGCATCTTTTAAAGATGCAAGGACAGCTTCCCTGTCCTGTGTATATTGCTTGTCATTATAATGAGAATGTGTATCAAAAATCATAATATACCTCTTTAATTGCTAATTGCCAAAGGAAACATACGCCGCTGAAGGCAGATTAATTACTTAGCTGAATTGCATTCCAAACTATGAACAAGAAGAAACTTCTTATTAAGTTTCATTTTGTTCCGTTGCGCTAAACATTCCATTCTGCCCAGAAAAACAGGAACTTAGGAAAAATGAGCCCTAAGTTCCTATGGTCAGAATTCCATAGCACAAAGTCACAAAATGTAATACTTAATTAAGAAGTTTCTTCTCTTTTCCACAATCTTTTAGCAATTCAGCAATAATCATTCCTTCAGTGGCTGTCTACTTCAGACACACAAATCAGTTAAAAATCATGGAATAATAACAGGCGAAAAAATCGGATTAATCAGAAGACTTTTTCTTTCACTGCTATTTTTTTCTGATGGAATAGTTCTCTGATTAAAAATCATAATCTTCTGGACAATCCCCTTTTTTTCCAACATAAATCACTAATTTGCTATCAAAACCAGTCAGCCGCTGAAACAAAATTTTATGCTGAATTGTAAAGAACTTATAACAATTCTTTTTCCTTTAGAAAATCTGGTACAATTCGGCAGAAACATACTCCCTTCTGGAGAATCCCCATTCTTACCAACTGTAGATTTAGAATAGTCAGAAAAAAGGAAAAATACCATATCCCAGATGCGGCTTCGGAGCGTATTTAAGATGCGGATGAGCATCTTAAATACAGCGACTACAGAGCAGATGGGATATGGTATTTTTTCTTTTTTCGTCTCCACGAAATCTACATATTAACAGATTTCTGCTCCTGCTGGCATCTTCTTTTCTGGAACCATAAGAGATAATTCTCCATTTTCGTCCTCAGCACACAAAAGCATACCTTCAGAAAGAACTCCAGCTAATTTAGCAGGTTTTAAGTTCACAAGTACCATAACTTTCTTGCCAACCATTTCTTCTGCACTATAATGTTTCTTGATACCGGAAACAATCTGTTTTACCTGGCTTCCAATCTTAACCTGAGAACAGAGAAGTTTTTTGGACTTCTTTACTTCCTCGCAGGCAATGATCTCGCCAACCTGGAACTGCATTTTTTCAAAATCATCAAATGTAATCTCTTCTTTAGCTTCGATATCAATTACAGGTTCATCATCTTTTTTCTCTTCTTCTGCTTCCTTTGTCTGTTTTGAAGCATTCAGTTCCTCAACTTTTGCCTGTACTTCTTTTGCATCAAGTCTTGCGAAAAGAATTTCCGGTTTATCTGTTACCTTATTACCAGACTTGTAAAGGCCAAACATCTCAAGTTCATCCATGCTTCTTTCAGAAGAATTAAGCTGGGCAAAGATTCTTTCTGCTGTTTCCGGCATGAACGGAGTAAGTAAGGAAGCACCGATCGTGATGCTCTCTACTAAATTATAAAGGACAGTAGACAGTCTGTCTTTCTTCTCAGGATCTTTTGCTAAAGCCCATGGCATTGTCTCATCAATGTATTTATTACAACGTTTAAATAAGTTGAAAATCTCTGTCATAGCATCTGCTACTCTGAGTTTGGACATACATTTTACTACTTTATGCTTTGTATCTAATGCCACATCCATAAGATTCTTATCAAATCCATCTGTGACACCAGCATTGGCAACAACACCATTAAAGTATTTATTAGACATGGAAATAGTACGGTTAACAAGATTTCCAAGAGTATTCGCAAGGTCGGAATTCATACGTTCTACTAAAAGATCCCATGTAATAACACCATCATTTTCAAAAGGCATCTCATGAAGTACAAAATAGCGGACAGCATCTACACCAAATAACTCTACAAGATCATCTGCATAAATAACATTTCCTTTTGATTTACTCATCTTACCATCACCCTGTAATAACCAAGGATGACCAAATACCTGTTTTGGAAGTGGGAGATCTAATGCCATTAAGAAGATCGGCCAGTAAATTGTATGGAAACGAATAATATCTTTACCGATCAAATGTAAGTCTGCCGGCCAGTATTTCTTAAATAATTCTCCACTTTCCCCATCACAGTCATATCCAAGACCTGTGATATAGTTTGTTAATGCATCAAGCCATACATAAGTAACATGCTTTGGATCAAAATCTACAGGAATACCCCATGTGAAAGAAGTACGGGATACACATAAGTCCTGAAGTCCCGGTAAAAGGAAGTTATTCATCATCTCGTTCTTACGGGATTCCGGCTGAATAAAGTCAGGATGCTCATTAATATACTGAATCAGGCGGTCTGCATATTTACTCATACGGAAGAAATATGCCTCTTCCTTTGCAGGCTGGCATGGACGTCCACAATCCGGACACTTACCATCTACTAACTGAGATTCTGTAAAGAATGATTCACATGGTGTACAGTACATTCCTTCGTAATATCCCTTATAAATATCTCCTTTATCATACAGTTTTCTAAAAATCTTCTGAACCTGTTTTTCATGATCTTCATCTGTTGTACGGATAAACTTATCATAGGATGTATTCATTAAATCCCAGATTCTCTTAATCTCTTTTGCAGTATTGTCTACGAATTCCTTTGGAGAAATTCCAGCCTCTTCTGCCTTTAACTCAATCTTCTGGCCATGTTCATCGGTTCCTGTCTGGAAACGTACATCATAGCCTTCTTTTCTTTTAAATCTTGCAATTGCATCTGCTAAAACAATCTCATAAGTATTTCCGATATGAGGCTTACCTGATGTATAAGCAATCGCGGTCGTAATGTAATATGGTTTCTTACTCATTTATCTATATACCTCCTGTGCAACCTGTCCTTAGGTGTACTATCTATAGTCAAACATTTTTTATTATAAAATAAATCCGAATATTCGTCTATGGTTATTTTTCTGAAAAACTAATAGTTTTCCTGTATAATTCATAGTATAATACCAAATACTTTTCATCTTCTGATATAAAAATGATATAAAAGGAGGCCGCTATGAAGAAAAACCATCGTCACACACTATTTGCCAGCATCTGTTTTATTTTGCTTTCCGGAACCATCCTGTTTGGCTGCGGACAAGCTTCTACGCAAACTTCTTTAAAGCAAAAGAAGTTTGACCGCTTTCTTAACTCCTGTTTCAAGGAATATGCTGCTGAAAATACCGTCACTCTTCATTTTAAACTTTCGAATCCGTCTGCACATGGAATCAAAGTCCCTGTCTCTCCAACCTATGGAGATCTTTCTTCCGATGCTTTAAAAAAGAACTGCAGCCGTTCAAAAGAATTACTTCAAAAACTTTATACCTTTCCAACAAGCAGTCTGACAAAAAAGCAAAAACTTACCTGGCAGATTTTTCAGGATTATCTGAACGAATCTATTATGAACGAAAAATACATCCTTTATTCTTCCCCACTTGGCACAAACGGTTTACAGTCCGAAATTCTGGTAACGCTTTCTGAATACCGTCTGGATAACGAAAAAGACATAAAAGATTATCTTTCTCTTGTCAACCAGGTTCCTGAACTTTTTACTCAGATTCTTGATTTTGAACAGGAACGGAGAAATGCAGGTCTCATAAGCCCTTCTTTTGTAATTTCTGATACCATTGATCAGATTGATCAGTTTCTAAATGCAAGTGAAGAAAATAATCCCCTCATCCAAAGCTTTGAGGACCGTTTAACTGAGGTAGAATCTTTAAGTAAAGACCAGAAAGCAAGTTATATTGCAAATAACCGCCTGCTTGTTACAGATAAAGTTCTCCCTGCATATAAATCACTGAAAACTTCTTTACAAGCTTATACAAATGATTCAAAAAATACTTCTTCTAAAGAAAGACTTTGCGAATATAAAAATGGGCAGGATTATTATAAATTTTTGCTTATGTCTAATGTAGGGACAGATTTTTCTCCGGAAGACTGTATTACTATTTTAGAATCACAGTTAAAAAATACAGTAAAAGATATTTCTTCTCTCACTACAAAGAATAAGGATTTGTATACAGAATATCTCTCTGCAACTCCTGCTCTTTCTGCACCAAAAGAAATTATGAACACATTAAAAAATGATTCGCTAATCGACTTTCCGGAAATAAAAAATATTTCCTGCCAGCTCAAAAATGTTCCTGATGCACTCTCCGGTACTTCCGCCTGTGCATTCTACCTCGTACCGCCAATCGACAGCACCAAAGATAATATTATTTACATAAATAAAAGCCGCGTGGATTCTAATGAATTATTTTCTACCCTTGCACACGAAGGCTATCCAGGACATCTGTATCAGACAAATTATTTTTTAACTACGAATCCTTCTCCCCTTCGGACATTTCTCCACTGCGCCGGCTATGATGAAGGCTGGGGAACTTACGCTCAGCTATACAGCTATAACTTCATTGAATTTAAAAATGTCGATGAACAAACAACAAAGCAGCTCCGCCAGCTTTACCGGGATAATGACCTGCTCTCGCTATCCTTATCCTCTCTCTGCGATCTGTATGTAAATTATAAAAATTATGATGAAAATGCTCTGGCAAATTACTTACAGACTTACGGTATAGACAAGGACAGCGCTCAAAATCTTTATCGTTATGTCATTGAAAATCCGACAACTTACCTCTCCTACAGCATCGGCTGCTATGAATTAGATCAATTAAAACAAACTATGTCTGATTCCCTCGGAAAAGCTTTTAAAATTTCTGATTTTCATGAAGCAGTTCTGAATGTTGGTTCCTGCAATTTTTCAATTTTAAGACAGGAAATAGAAAAAGAAACAGAAATTCTCAGTAATGTTTCTTAAAAGATATATGTAAATACCCTTAATTTTTAAAT
>OGPB01001543.1_pt1 | contig 13089 bp, 12 predicted proteins | sample 1552821 | NCBI WGS metagenome assembly OGPB01 (sample SAMEA2580192, study PRJEB22360) | human gut metagenome | biome: human gut; feature: human-associated habitat; material: faeces | place: Denmark | collected 2008/2010 | reverse complement strand
AGGGCGGGGGTTTTGCCTTGGAGACGGCGAATGCCGTTCCGCTTTCGATGGGCCAAAACCGCTAATCGCAAGACGCTGCCAACGCGATTCGGCTCACGGACCGTGTTATCGAAAATCTATTCGGCGCTCTGTCCGGAGGACACGGTCAGGCACCGCGCCTTACCGTCCCTTGCTTGACTGCAGAGCCTTGTCTTAGGCCGTCGTTTTGTAAGGCTTTAGCAGCCCAGTACCACAGCCTGCATTCTGCCTGCCCTTGGACAGCCATCCAACAAAAAAGCCCCTGCCATTGCGGCAGAGGCTTTTTGATCCTACCTTATTCTTTTTTGAAGGCTTCTTCGTCAAAGGTTCCCATGATCTTATCCACGACAATGGCGTTTGTCATGGATCCGGATACGTTCAGCATGGTACGGCCCATATCGATGATCGGATCAATGGCAAGGACGGGGGAGATGGAGGAGAAGTAGGCGCCAAGACCAGTCCCACTGAGGGAGACGGAAGCGGCCATGGTCGCTGTACCGGGAACACCCGCAATGCCGATGGACCCTAAGGCAATAACCACTATGCTCATGATAAATAAGGTCAGGTCAAAAGGAATACCGGATACATTGGCAATGTAGACCACAACCAGGCCGGGGAAGACCCCTGCACAGCCCTGCATTCCTGCCGTTGTCCCAAAACTTGCTACCGTATTGGCCGTCGTTGTTGAAACGCCCAGACGATGGGTGAGGGTTTCGACCGTAAGGGGCAGGACGCCCATGGAAGAACGGGAAGTAAAGGCAAGGACAAGGGGACTTTTGGCTTTCTTGAAATAGGTGAGAGGGTTTACCCCAAAAACGGTGAGCAGGAGCGCTTCTGCAGCAAACATAATGGCAAGGCCCAGATACAGCAGGAGGATGAAAAGGCCCATATCCATGACTGCTTTAAGGCCTCTTGTGGCAAGGGTATTTGCCAGCAGGGCAACCACGCCATAAGGCATGAGGCCAATGATAAAATCACAGGCCCATCCCATGATGAGGTGGAGCTCATCAAAGAGCTTTGTAAAGGCCTCCAGGCTGTTTGTGCCGGTTTTCTTGATGAGCTGGGCAATGCCGCCAATGACAACGCCAAAGATGACGACGGCAATGACATTCGTATCGGCCATGGCCTTGACCGGATTCATCGGAATCAGGGCCCGGAACGTATCGACGACAGGCTTTACGTCACGCATCTTGCTGGCGCCTTCTACAGCGCTTGAGCCGGAACCGAGACCAAAGAGGCTGCCCAGGGACAGTCCAACGATGGCCGCAAGGGCTACCATACCGAGGTTTGTGGCAAGCATGGCGCCAACGAGTTTCTTGAGGTTTGTTCCTTCATTCATATGAAGGATGACGTGGATGATGGAAGTAAGGACCAAGGGGACAACAAGCATACGGATGAGGTCGATGAACCCGCCGCCGACAAGGGAATACCATTTGGTGGCCTCCTTAATAAAGACCACTTTTGTTGGAGCGTCCGGAAATCCGGCGAGGACCTGAATAAAAATCCCTAAGAGGGCACCTGATACGGTGCCAATGGTCACGAGTTTTCCAAAAGAGGTGCCTTTTTTCTCCAAATGATGGATCATGGCGAGAATCAAAAGAAAAACGAGGAGAAGAAAAACGGTGGTGGGGTGACTGATCATGAGAAATTCCTTGAAAAAGTGAAGTTCCATAATGTACGTCCTTTCTGCATAAAATATACTGCGTAAGTATGAATTAATTTGAGAGTATACCTACAGACAGTGAGTTTGTCAATAATAACTCATCAAAAGATCATCTTACAAAGACTGCAGCAGGGGCAGTCCATAAAAAATAGGATAAGAACGGGAAAAACAGACTTTTTAAAAGAAATGGATTTTTTTAAAAAAGGGGTTGCAAAGGGAAAAGACTCATGTTATACTATGCACAGTTAGTAAAGACTAACCAACAGTTCAACACAGTTCTTTTAACCCTCTTTTCTTTCATGTGTATTGGTTAGTTTGAACTAATTACAACTTATTTTCCGCTGACTTCCGCTTCGTTTTCACTCCCCTGGAACGAAGCGGGACGGGCGGATCGGGAGGTACGTATGGAGCGCCTTTTGGAGATGGAACTTGTTCGGCAGTGTGCGCCGACATTGGCTGGACTCAAAGCGGCAAGTCTCTTCCGCTTTGTCTTTCCGCCTTTGGTCAGCCCCTTTGCTTTGATCAGCCGGATTGCCATACGGCTGGCGAAAAGGAACCTTTTCCTCGAAATGCTGAGCTTTGACATGGTAAAGCGAAGCGGCCTTCTGTTCGTATATCGTCCCTGTCACCTTGACCGCATCATGAAGGAGGATGGGGTGCCGGAATTTTTCAGCTCTTTGGGCTATACCGGTTCCCACTGGCAGGATCACCTAACCGAGATTTCCTTACGACTCGCAAAGCGGGCTTCCTTCCCCCATGAAATTGGAGTTCTCCTTGATTATCCCCTGGATGATGTGAAGGCGTACATGGCTTCTCCCAAGGAAAAAGGCCTCTGCTCGGGCTGTTGGAAAGCTTACACCAACCCCGCCCGGGCACGGCACTTTTTTGAAAAATGCCAGAAATGTACCCGTGTTTATTGTGAATGTTATGCCCAAGGCAGCCCGCTGGAACGGCTTCTTGTAGCGTAAGTTTCCCATGGGACCATTTTTGATACCTCAGAATTTGCGAAAGGACGATTGACATGAAAAAAACAGCTGTAATTTATTGGAGCGGAACGGGCAATACGGAAGCAATGGCCAACGCTGTTGCCGAAGGCATGAAAGAAGCGGGTGCTGATGTTTCTGTCATGACAGCCACGGAAGCTGCAAGCCTTGATCCCAGTACCTATGATGGCCTTGCCTTTGGCTGTCCCGCCATGGGAAGCGAAGTTCTTGAAGAAAGTGAATTCCAGCCGATGTGGGATGATGTCAAAGGAAAACTGTCCGGTAAATCCATCGTTCTTTTTGGCTCTTACGGGTGGGGCACCGGTGAATGGATGGACTACTGGAAAGATGATGCTGTCGCAAGCGGAGCTACGCTTGCCGCCGATCCCTTGATCCTCAACGGATCCCCTGATGATGCTGGCCTAACACAGTGTAAGGAGCTTGGGAAAGTTCTGGCATGAGCCTTTCCCCTAAGCTTGTCATAGATTGATCTCCCCTGTACAGCCTTTTTAAGGCACCTTAAGATCTGGAACGTACCTCTCTTCGTTCCAGGTCTTTTTTGTATGCCAAAGACTTTCCATCCTTCTGGCAGATTAAAAATCATATCAATAATAATATTACACAAAATGATAAAGATGTGATATAATCCATCTGTTATTGTATCAACATAGAACTCAAAGTTTTTTTAGTAAAAGATTGCTGACTTGTTGACAAATACATAGTTTAATAGTATGATATGCACATATTGTGAAAGGCAAGGAACGGAACAAGTACCATAGGAAATGGCCGCTAGAGAGACCTGCACACCGGTGCAAGCAGGTTCGGATCCAGTTCTTGTGGGAATGCCTCCGCGAGCTGGATGGCTGAAACAAACAGTAGGCTGTCACGGGGCCCGCCCCGTTACCAAGGACGTAAGACTGGGACCTTTCCCAGTGAATGAGAGTGGAACCACGAACCGTCGTCTCTTAGGAGGCGGGGGTTTTCTTTTTTGGGGAAAAGAGGGAATTTGCCGTGTTTATCCAAAAGAAAAAAGCAGCGGAACGCTGGGGCGGTTTTGTCTGTCCCCCCACACCAATCATCATCAGGAAGGAGAGAGGAACCCATGATTGAATTCAAGCATCTTAGCAAACGCTTTTCCTCAGCATCAGGCATGATAGATGCCCTTCAGGATGTGAACCTTTCCATTGCAGATGGGGATATCTTTGGTGTCATTGGATTCAGCGGCGCCGGGAAATCGACACTCCTGCGCATGGTGAACCGCTTGGAGGATCCCACAGAGGGGGAAGTTCTCATCAATGGCGTCAATATCTTGGCGCAAAGCCATGATGAACTGCGGCGCATGAGAAAGAAAATCGGCATGGTTTTCCAGCAGTTCAATCTGTTGGAAAGCCGAACCGTCTATGAAAATGTCGCCCTGCCCCTGATTCTCAACAAAACTGATGCGGTGCAGATGGAGCGGACCGTAACGACACTGCTCCAGTTTGTGGGTCTTTCTGACAAGAAGGATGCCTATCCCAGTCAGCTTTCAGGCGGGCAGAAACAGCGTGTGGGTATTGCGAGGGCGCTTTCGACGAACCCATCCATTCTCTTGTGCGATGAAGCGACAAGTGCCTTGGATCCCGTGGCAACGGAGCAGATCCTGCAGCTCCTAAAACGCATCAATAAGGAGCTGGGCATTACGATCCTTATCGTCACCCACGAAATCGACGTCATCCAAAAGATCTGCAATCGGGTGGCTGTTATGGAATTAGGGCGCGTCGTGGAGCAGGGATCTGTTCTGGATGTTTTCAGCGATCCCCAGAAAGAAATCACGAAACGTTTTGTAAAGACGGTCATCCCCAATGAAGTGCCGCAGTCCGTTCTTGAAAAACTAAAGGCTGAATCAAGGCCCTACCAGCTTCTCCGGGTTCGCTTCCTAGGGGACGAAGCAGCGGAAACCCTATTTTATCATCTCAATCATGATCTGGGCGTTGAAACCAATATCCTTTTTGCCAATGTCTGTGAACTGCAGGGGGAGGCATTGGGACTGTTTATCATTGAAGTCATCAACGAACATGATGGCGTCCCAAAAGCCAAGGCATATTTTGATGAGCATGGTCTTAGTTGGAAGGAGGTTGATGCGTAATGCCGGAACTTGGCGTTTCCAATGCGCAGCTGATCCTGGCAGCCAAACAGACTGCCTACATGGTTTTTGTATCGCTTGCTGCCGGCACAGTCCTTGCCATGATCATGGCTTTTGCCCTGGTACTTACAAGAAGTGACAGCATCCTGCCGAACCGTTTCATCTATGGGATCCTCAATACGATCATCAACACGGTTCGTTCCGTTCCGTTCATCATCCTCATGGTCTTTATCATGCCCCTGACCAAGATGGTTGTTGGAACAAGGATTGGGACAACAGCTGCTTTGGTGCCTCTTGTCATCTTCATTGCACCTTATCTCACGCGTCTTTTTGAAAACTCCCTGCTTGATGTTGATCGAGGCATCATTGAAGCCGCTCAGGCGATGGGAGCATCCTATTTTGAAATCATTTGGTATTTTCTCCTGCCGGAAGCAAAAGGATCCCTCATCCTTTCCATTACGACAGGGACAATCGGCCTTTTAGGGGCCACGGCCATGGCCGGTGCAATTGGAGCCGGCGGCGTCGGGGATCTGGCCTTGACGTATGGCTATGAACGGATGAATACACCGCTCATGTTTCTAACGGTAGTCATCCTCATTATCTTTGTGCAGATCATCCAAACCGTGGGCAACCATTTTGCCTTTAAATCAAGAAATCATGAATAGGGAGGAATCATCATGAATCTTACGAAGTGGAAAAAAACGCTGGGTGCAGCCCTTGCCGTCCTTGTCTTTGCCGGTCTGGCCGCAGGCTGCGGCAGCGATAAGAAACAAGCCGCGGATAAGAAGGAACTGACCTTCAGTAAATCCCAGGGACCGTACAGCGACCTTTTTGAAAAAGGGGTCAAGCCCATCTTGGAGAAAAAAGGCTATAAGATTACGGGCAAGGATATGAGTGACCTGCTCCAGGCGGATATCGCCCTCAATGAAGGGGAAGTGGACTTTAATGTCGAGCAGCATACGGCTTATATGGAAAACTTCAATAAGAAGCAGGGGGGTCATCTTGTTGCCCTGACCCCAATCCCGACGGTGCCGGCTGGAATCTACGCAGGCAGTAAGACAAGCCTTGACCAGGTTGCGGATGGAGATACCATTGCGGTCCCTAATGACGCTTCCAATACGGCCCGTGCCTATGCCCTGCTCCAGAAGGCCGGCTGGATCAAATTGGATCCGAAAAAGGATCTTGCGACGGTCACCCAGCAGGATATTGTGGAAAATCCCCATCACCTGAAATTTACGGAAATGAAATCCCTCAATATTCCTTCCGTCCGTACTGATTTTGCCTATATTGTCATCACCGGGTCCATCGTTTATAATGCCAAAATCGATCCCAGTACGGCCCTTTTGAAGGAAACCATCCTGCCGCACCTCCTGCTCCAGCTCGTTGTGAGCGACAAGAACAAAGATGCCCAGTGGGCTAAGGACATTGCTGCAGCCTACAAGTCCCCAGAATTTGCTGAATATATGAAGAAGAACAATACGGGACTGTGGTTTGACCCGAACAATGAAAAGAAATAAAGAAAAGATGAAGGAGGCTGTTGCGCAGGCAATGGCCTCTTTTTTAGGGAAAGGAGCCTTCCTATGAATGCGAACCTAAGCCGGGCCCAACAGGCCTTTAAGGAACTCGTCACCCTGCGACGTGACTTTCATGCCCATCCGGAGCTATCTTGGAAAGAAAGGCGGACACAGCAAAAAATCCTCGAATATCTGGATAAATGGGGGATTCCTGCCGTCGTTTCAACAGGAACCGGGGTGATTGCCACGCTAGAAGGCGCAAGGAACAAGGCTGTCGTCCTTGGCATCAGGGCTGATATTGACGCCCTCCCCCTAACGGAAGCCGCCCATCCGCCTTACGTGTCGCAAAATCAAGGATGCATGCACGCCTGCGGTCATGATACGCATATTGCCATGCTCCTTGTGACGGCCCGTCTCCTTGCGGAAAAAAAGGATGACCTTCCCCTGACCGTGCGGTTCCTCTTTCAGCCAGCCGAGGAATATATCGCCGACAGCGGCGCCCTTCATATGAAAGAGGATCCTCTTGTAAAAGCGATTACCCGCATGATTGCCATCCATATCCAAGGCATGCTGCCCTATGGGATGGCTAATCTTCAGGAAGGACCCATCATGGCGGCGTCCGATACCTTCGATATTTTCATCAAAGGCAGGGGTGGTCATGGGGCCCATCCGGAAGAAGCCATAGACCCTATAGCGGCTGGTGTTGCCTACTATAATGCTGTCCAGACCTTGGTGAGCAGGGAAACCAAGGCCCTTGATGCTGCCGTCATTGGCATTACGTCTTTCCAAAGCGGTGAGACGAGTAATGTCATCCCCGAAACGGCCCGTCTTATGGGAACCTGCCGTACCTTCAGCCCTACTCTTAGGGAACGTTTCCCTAAGCAGCTGGAACGGCTCGCCCGTGGAATCGGGGAGGCGACACGTACGACCATTGAAGCTTGTTATCATTATGGAACGCCGGTCATGGTGAACGATCCGTCTGTCACGCAGACAGGTCTTGCGGCAGCGGCTGCAATCTTTGGGCGGGACAAGGTCATTACGGAAGAACCTCGGATGGGCGGTGAGGATTTTGCCAAATATGACGCGCCTAAGGCGATGCTTTGCCTAGGTGGTGGGTTTGAGGATGAAAAGAGGCGCAAAGCTCAGCACAACCCTCAGTTTGATATTGATGAACGGGCCCTGCCCCTAGGTGTGGCCTTTTTTCTGGAGTATGTGGATGAGTATGGCAGAAAGCTTGATGGGACTGCCATCTAGTAGGAGGCGGCCGACTTTCATGATATAATAAAAAGAAAAACCAGAGGTGGAATCATGGAAGACCTGAAACTGAAAAACAAGATCGATGCCTATATTGATGCCCATCAAGCGGATTATGTCAGTCTTCTTTTTGCGATCGCGTCCCTGCCGTCACCGACGGGAAACGAAGCAAAAAAGGCAGCCTTTATCCTCAAGACGTTGAAGGACATGGGGGCAGAGACTGCCCATCTCGATGCGGTTGGGAATGTGGTCTATCCCTACCAGCTGGAAAAAGCCAAGGAAAAACCCCTTCTCTACACAGCTCATATGGATACGGTCTTTGAAGGCGTAGATGAGATTGTGCCTGAAATCGACGGTCATATCATGAAGGCCCCCTCCATCGGCGATAATAGTTCCAATGTGGCGGCCCTCCTTTTTCTCATCAGGATGTTCCATGAGCTTAAGCTGCAGGTTCCTGCCATCTTTTGTTTCAACGTTGGGGAGGAAGGCTTGGGCAATCTTCGAGGTGCCCATCATCTGATGGAAACCTGGCAGGAGAAGATCCGCGCTTTCATTGCCGTTGATGGAGATAGTGAACGCTTTGTCAATGAAGCCGTCGGCTCCCATCGCTATGCCGTCCATGTCGTGACGCCCGGCGGTCATAGCTTTGCCAATTTTGGTGAGAAGAACGCAATTGCAGCAGCAAGTGCCATTATTGAGGAATTCTATGGCCTGCGCGTTCCCCATACGCCGAAGACAACGTATAACGTGGGTACCATCCAAGGGGGACGCACGGTCAATGCCATTGCGGCGGATGTGGAATTTACCGTCGATATGCGCTCTGTTTCCATGACGGAACTCCAAAAGTTGGACGCAGCCTTTATGGACATCCTGAAGCGTCATGAGGCAACGGACGTCACTCTTGAAACCCTGCTCCTGGGCAAGCGCCCCTGTGGTGACGGGCCCCTTCGGGATGAAATCTACGAACGGATCATGCGCATCCGCCGCCGGGAAGGAAAAATGACGAAATGGGCGGCAAGTTCGACCGATGCCAACATTGCCCTTTCCCGAGGACTGCCGGCCATGGCCTTTGGTGTGGGCCACGAAAAAGGCGTCCATACCTTGGATGAGGAACTGGATCTATCGAGCCTTGCGCCGGGCCTCAAACAGCTCGCGTCCTTTATCCTTGATATCTAAATTGTAACGAATGATACAGGGTGTAACAAGGTGCGCTCCGATTCTCGTTGTTTTTGCTTTTTTTGTTGACAAGAAGGAAAACAGGGCGTATGATGACACCATCAATTAAATAACCCTATCAGAAACCAGTGATGTGGAGATAACGTCAGAAGATGTGCGCAAAGAGAGTCCGGGACGATGGAATCCGGATCGTGGCAGTCTGGCAAATGGACCACTGAGGGTGCGTAGAAATCTTCGGAGAGTATGGCGCAACGTGCCAGCCGCGTTAAGGCTGAGGAATGTGTTGGCATTCTGCAATGAGGTGCACGGCTTTTGCTGTGCAGCAAGGTGGTACCGCAGGTCTTTCGCCTGTCCTTGTAAGAGGACAGGCGTTTTTGTTTTATCAGGACCTTTTGGGCGGGTATCTGGCGTTTGTCAACCAGATGCCCGCTGTTTTTTATGTGAAGGAGGAAATCATCGTGAAAGAGACAAGTTTGACTGAGGCAAGATGCCTTGCTGAAAGTGGGGGCGCCGTCCCCATCGTCCGGCAGCTTTTGGCGGACATGGTGACGCCCCTGGGGCTCATGAGTCTTATCCGAAAGGACCATGACCACTATTTTCTCCTTGAAAGCCTGGAGGGCATCGATGCTCGGGGCCGCTACTCCTTTATCGGCTATGACCCGCTGCTGCGCCTGTCGGCCAAGGATTTTGCCGTTACTGTGGAAACCCGTAAGGGCACTCAAAAAAGCGGCAAGGCGCCCCTTGACCTCATCCGGAACTATCTGAAGGAATATCAGAATCCGAAGGTCCCTGGCCTGCCGCCTTTTACAGGAGGCTTTGTGGGGTACTTTTCCTACGATTTCATTCAGTACTGTGAACCGAGCCTGCGCTTTGATCCGAAAAAGGCCACGGATTTTCCCGATTTTGACCTCCTGCTCTTTGATAAGGTCATCGTCTTTGATGCTTTTAAACAGACTCTCTTTCTCATTGTAAACGCCAAGGCTGACGCAATCGACGAGACGTACAAGAAGGCCATAAGGGACCTTGATGCCATGGAAGCCCTCGTGAAAACCCCTGTCCTAGCGCCTCAGGAAGGAACAGCCCACTTGGGCCCCATTTCTTCCAATCAGACGCGGGAACTGTACAACGAAAACATCGCCCGCATCAAGCACTTCATCCGTGAAGGCGACATTTTCCAAGCCGTTTATTCCCAGTGCTTTTCTGCTTCCTATGATAAGGACCTCTTTTCCTTTTACCGTGTCCTTAGACGGACCAACCCCTCCCAGTACATGATGCTCATGAAGCTGGGAGATACGGAAATTGCAGGCTCCTCACCGGAAACACTCATCCGTCTTGAAGGGCGCACCATTACGAGCATGCCCATTGCAGGGACGCGGCGCCGAGGAAGGACGGAGAAAGAGGACAAGGCGCTGGAAGAGGATCTGACACACGATGCGAAGGAACTGGCCGAACATAATATGCTCGTTGACCTTGCCCGCAATGATGTGGGGAAGGTGAGTGAATTTGGCAGCGTCAAGGTTCATGACCTGCATCATGTCAAACGTTTCTCCCATGTCATGCATCTGACAAGCCGTGTGACAGGACGGCTCAAAGAGGGTCTTGACGCCATTGATACGCTCTGTGCGGCCCTTCCGGCAGGGACCTTATCCGGAGCTCCGAAAATCCGGGCTTGTGAGATCTTGGACGGTCTTGAACCGCGGCGCCGCGGTCCTTATGGCGGCGGTATCGGTTATCTTGATTTTTCAGGGAATATGGATATCTGCATCACCATCCGGACAGCCGTCAAACGGGGAGATATCGTTTATTTCCAATCGGGCGGCGGTATTGTGGCAGATTCCGTAACGGAAAATGAATTCCAGGAAACCCTCAACAAATCAGGCGCTGTAAAAGACGCACTTATGAAAACAACGGAGGCAGAATGATGATCCTAATCATAGATAACTACGATAGTTTCACGTATAACCTCTACCAAGCGGTAGGAACCCTGACCCCTTCCGTTCAGGTTGTACGGAATGATTCCCTGACTGTTTCCGAGGCAGCTGCTCTTCAGCCCCAGGCCATCATCCTTTCCCCTGGACCGGGAAAACCAAAAGAGGCCGGCATAACAGAAGCTGTCCTTGAGGAACTGAAAGGACAGGTCCCTATCCTAGGGGTCTGCTTGGGTCATCAGGCCATGGGAGAAGTCTTTGGCGGGACCGTGACCCTGGCTCCGCATCTTGTCCACGGAAAGGCGGACGACATCAAACTTGACCGCTCCTGTCCGCTTTTTAAGAATCTTCCGCCCGTCATCAAGGGAGCCCGTTATCATTCCCTGATTGTGGAAAGGGATAGCCTTCCACCGGAACTCCTAGTCACTGCGGAGACTTACGCTGGAGAAATCATGGGGCTGCGTCATAGGGATTATGAAATCTACGGACTTCAATTTCATCCCGAATCCATCATGACGCCCATGGGCGCCAGCATCATCGAAAATTTTCTGCGCCATGTCGGTGCGCTTTCCTAAGGAGGTTATATTATGATTAAGGAAGCCATCATTAAATTAGTGGGAAAAGGGGACCTAACTTACGAAGAGGCCCGTACCGTCATGCTTGAAATCATGGGCGGGAAGACGACGCCAACACAGAACGCCGCGTTTTTGGCAGCTCTTTCTACAAAGAGCACGAAAGCAGAGACCATTGATGAAATCTCCGGCTGTGCCGAAGCCATGCGAAGCCTGGCAACTCCGGTCCCCCATCCGGGGATGGAAGTCCTCGAGATTGTTGGAACCGGCGGGGACGGGGCCCATTCCTTCAATATTTCAACGACGTCAGCCATGGTTCTTGCCGCAGGCGGCGTGAAAGTAGCAAAACACGGCAATCGGGCTGCTTCTTCGCTGTGCGGCACAGCCGATTGCCTTGAGGCCTTGGGTGTCAAGATTGACATGACGGCGGAAAAGGCCCTTTCCATGCTGCAAAAGACGAACTTCTGCTTTCTCTTTGCCCAAAAATATCATAGTGCCATGAAATATGTAGGCCCCATCCGTAAGGAACTGGGATTCCGCACGGTCTTCAATATCCTGGGCCCCCTTACGAACCCGGCAAAGCCGGAAATGTTCCTTCTCGGTGTTTATGATGAATACCTTGTCGAACCGATTGCCAAGGTCCTTGCAAGTCTTGGCGTAAGACGCGGCATCGTCGCATATGGCAGGGAAAAACTGGATGAAATATCCCCAAATGGCCCGACCGTCATCTGTGAAATCAGGGATGGCTATTATCGCTCTTCCCTCATTCGTCCCGAGGATTTTGGCCTTGTGCCCGGCACGAAGAAAGACCTCCTTGGCGGGACGCCGGAAGAAAATGCCCGGGTTACGCGCGATATCCTTAGCGGCAGGATAGGGGGTACGAAACGCAATGCCGTACTCCTCAATGCCGGCGCAGCCTTCTTTGTGGCTCAAAAAGCAGAATCCATCAAGGAAGGGATCACCCTTGCAGCCTCCCTGATCAATAGCGGAAAGGCCCTTACGGCCCTTGAAAACATCATCAAGGAAAGTCAGCAGTAAAGGAGACCGCCATGATTCTTGATACCCTTGCTGACGCGGCCCGGGAACGGACGAGGGCGCGTCAAAAGAAAATCAGCTTTGCCAAGATGCGTCATCTGGCAGAATCCCTTCCCCAAAAACGGGCGGGATGCTTTCAAAAGGCACTGCAGGCCCCGGGTCTTCACATCATTGCGGAAGTAAAAAAAGCGTCTCCGTCAAAAGGATTGATCGCACCAGATTTTCCTTATCTGGACATTGCAAAGGAATATGAGCAGGCCGGTGCTTCTGCAATCTCCTGCCTCACAGAGCCCTTTTATTTCCAGGGTGCAGACAGGTATTTGCAGGAAATTTCCCAGGCAGTGAATATTCCGGTGCTTCGAAAGGATTTTACAGTAGATGAGTACATGCTCTACCAGGCAAAAGCATTTGGGGCTTCCGCTGTACTTCTGATCTGTGCGATTCTTGATAACAGCCAGTTAAAAGCCTTTGGGGAACTGGCTCAGGAGCTAGGACTGGATGCTCTGGTAGAAGCTCATGATCAGTGGGAAGTGGACCGTGCTTTGAAGCTTGGAGCAAAAATCGTGGGAGTGAACAATCGGAATCTCCATGATTTTACCGTTGATATGGGAAATAGTATCAGACTGCGGAACATGGCACCGGCTGATACGGTGTTTGTTTCCGAAAGTGGTATTAAGACAGCGGAGGATATCCGTATATTATATGAAAACAAAGTAGATGCAGTCTTGATCGGGGAGACCTTAATGCGCAGCCCTGACAAGAAAGCGGCACTTGGGGCATTAAATGCAGGGATTGTCTGAGCTGATCCATGGTGATAAGTGATA
>OGPB01001530.1_pt1 | contig 13210 bp, 10 predicted proteins | sample 1552821 | NCBI WGS metagenome assembly OGPB01 (sample SAMEA2580192, study PRJEB22360) | human gut metagenome | biome: human gut; feature: human-associated habitat; material: faeces | place: Denmark | collected 2008/2010 | reverse complement strand
CTTTTATATTATTTGCCGCAAAAAGCTTTGCACTCCACTCAACAGCTTTAGCTCCGCCTGTGGAGGCTTTACCATTTTTATATACATCAAGGTTGTAATAATATCTTGCACAAGGATTATCTTTCCATGTCGCACCATTATTTTTTGTTTGATTTTGATAGGTATTGCAATGTTCGCCATCCATATAGAGCAAACGTTCATTTTTATCATTAACAGCAGGAATTGAAATTATGGCGTTCTGACCTGATACAGGGTTTGCAGCATCACCATAAATACTTGATCTAGTTATTTCATCAAAATATTCACATTTGCTCAAACTGAGTTCTGTACTGTCATCTATAACATAGCCTTTATCACCTATTCCAGTCAGTTCAAAATATGTTGCATCTGAACCACAAATAGCTTTATTATAATTAATTGCATTCATATAATCAAAACCATATGAATCATAGCTTCTTCCAAATAGTGTTCCTGAAAGCATACCAAATCTAAAGCAACGGCTATTAGAAATTTTAACATCATTTGCGAAATGGATAGTTTTAACATTCCAATATCCTGTTGTTGAAAGAACGAGACCTCCAAGCTCATAACTACTAACATTTAATTTAGAATTCGATATTTTCAAATCAAGCGTAACCTTGACCCTATACCAGTTATGTCCCAAAAAGCCACCACTTGTGCTTCCTGTTTTATTTACATTGGTTGTAATTGTCAAACCATTGATGTCTACTTTTTTTATATCTATTTTATTACAAATCGTTGTATTCGTTTTCAATCCTTTGTCATCAACTGCTTTAACTTCAGCAATAAGTCCGCCTACTCTTGCATTAGAGCCTGTATGTTTATCCTCAATTGAGCCTTTGACCGTTACTTCATCAAAAACGATTTTTTTGTAATTTCAGTTTTTGCTCCATCAACAATTCCAATAACTCCGCCCAAAACAGTGCAGTCATTTGCTTTTGTACTGCTATATTTAAGGGTGACATTAAGAGTACAGTTATTGAATGAAATGTCGGTTGTTGCACTAGCAACATCAGTAACACACCCCACAAGACCGCCAACAAAGTTTGTAAAATCTCCACTTGGAGATGCGGTCACATTGGCAGTCACGCTATCAATAGTCAAAGCTCCGCTGTTGTATGCAGATACAGAACCAATATAACAAGCATCACCGCCAGAAACATTGTCACCGACAATATTTAAGTTTGAAACAATCTTTATATTGCTTATTTTTGCACCGCTTGTCTTTGCAAAAAGTCCGTTGTGAGTATGGAAAACTATCTTAGCGTCTTTGCCTACGCTCATAGTAATTGTATGACTATTGCCATTCAGAGTGCCTGTGAATGTATCCTCACCATTATCACGCATAAAGCCGGTTAGACCTGTGTCGCTTATATCAACATCTGCACTAAGGCTGATATTTGCCGCAAGCATATCTGCCCTGCTAGCACCGCTATACTTAACAAAAACATTGCTATCGTGCTGCATTATCAAAGCCGCACGGGCAAAATCTGCCCTATTGCTTATGGTTATATCATTATTAGGAAATCCATTTATTGTAACAGTATGCCCTGATCCATCAAAAGACAGAACACTGTCAGCACTCTCAAGCAGATCGGAATCGTTAAGTCGAAGCACTCCGCCCCAATCCATATCGTCTATGACTTTTGAAGATGTCCTTTTAAATGACCAGCCGCTTAAGCTATAGATCAAAGCATTGCCTCTATTTCCTACTATCTGACATCTGTTTTTGTTAGGGTCTTTAGGATAAAAGTCTGAAAGGTCTGTTTCACCGCCAAGCCTTACAACGCCATTTTTATTAAATTTGCCAACAATGCCACCTACGCTCTGGTTTGCAGAAACATCTTTTGCCGTAACTGTGACATTGCCGCAAACATCAATAAAAGCCTGATCTGCATAGCCCACAAGTCCGCCATAATTATTTTGTGATGATGTGGGATTATTAATACTTATAGTGGTATTCTTGACGCTTACATAAGCCTTGCTGTTATCACCTATCTTACCAATAAGGCCGCCAAAATCAAGGGCATTGCATAAGCCAGTCACATTTACGATGACATCACTTAGTGCTAGTTCAGAGCTAAGAGCATTGGCAGAATATCTTCCGACAATACCACCATAAAAGCCTGCCCTGACAGTGCCCTTGAAGTTTGAAGTAATAATATCATTAGCGGTGCCCGTGATACTAATTTTTACACTATCTGCGCTGTTTATCAGCACTCCAAAAACAGAACCAACAGCCGCACTGTCAGCGGTATCTCCTGATGAACAAGCAAGTGCCATTTTCATGCCACTGAATTTTGAAATATCAAATTCTTTACTGTCGGCTTTACTATATGTATAAGAGCCGAAAAGACCGCCCGCAGTTACAGAGCCTGTAACGCTTCCGGTCATGGTAAGGGTGACATCTTCACCGACATTTATTTCTGCATTCTCTGCACTACCCACAAGTCCACCCGCGTTGTTTGCGGATATATTTACGCTTGTCAAGGTGTCGCACTTGTCAATGTTCAGCGTTGCACCAGCACTCATTTTTCCAACAAATACGCCTGCGTTTGATTTGCCGGAAACGTCAAGTGAACTACTTGACAAACTTACGGCAAGACTTGTGTTTTCGTCCATAGTGCCGCAAGCAAGGCCTGCATTATCCCCGCCTGATACTTCCACCTGGACATCACTTAGAGTGATATCCAGATCGACCGTTGCTCCCTTTTTCATATTGCCTATAACAGACGTGAAGGATTTATAATTTCTTGCACCTGAATCATCTACAGGATCAGCTTTTATTTTCCACTTATTAGCTGAAGCCACATCACCGTGTATAACATTCTCAGCAAGCAAAGCTGAATTTTTTTCTTCCGGTCTAGCAAAAATAATAGTATCTAAATTTGCACTGTCACTAAGATATTCAAACAGAGCAAAATTAATAGGAAGATTAATAGCTGAACCCTCATTTGCTTTGACTGTTCCCATGAAAGGATAATTTTCATTGCCAAGTCCTTTTTCTATTCCTGTAAAATCAGAAGCCTTAAACTGAGATTGGTTGTTTGAAAACAATACAGTGATTTTCTGATAGTCAGCAGGATCTGCATTGAGAAGCTTTTTAAAATCGTCTGCATTCTGTATGGTATAAACGCCATTTTTGATATCATTAGTTATGTCAGTATATGTATCTTCCGCCATAGCCGTAATAGCGTTGGTGACAGTTGATACCATTTTAGACACAACACCTGAAATGTCTGCAAGCGGCATACTCGTGACAAGCAATACGGCAGCGGTAACTAAAGAAATAACATTCTTGCGATACTTGCTGTAAAGCTTGTGGCATATTCTATTAATTTTCTGATTTCTATTAGCTTTCACTTTCAACTGCCTCCGTGCAAAGTTAATATTCTTATCTATACATTTAGTTCAACAAGGATATATTGCACCTTTGTACCTATCTTTTCGTCAGCATCATTATACATGGAGCTTAGTGATGATAACTGTGCTGTGCTGTATTTATCACCATTAAGTATATTCTCAATAACCTTTTTATTTTGTTCTTTATCAGCATCACCTGACAAGAACAAGCTTAAATTACCCTTTATATATTCCGCAAAATCCAAACGTTCTTTACTGTTATCATCAAACAGCACATTTTTCTCTGTCAGATTTTCATCTGTGCTTTTCATTAGTATCTGACCAAGCGTGTTCGGCCACACCCAATATACGTTCACTTCCTGCGGAACGCCTACTTTACAATCTTTAAGCGTCCTTGTGAATGTTTCATCATGAAGAAAATCGGAATATGTGTGATTGTTCTCATCATATTTCTCAAAAAACATGATATGTCCATTCATAAATCTAGTTACTTCTTCTTCAGTAACCTTTTCATAAGAAACAGCGTCTTCGTTTTTATTCTCTGCATACCCCGTGATACTCAACTTGAACTGTATCTCCATTTCCCCCGACTGGTTCGGGACAACATAAAAAGTAAGCTTTCCATGACTACCAGGATTAATACCATTCGTCATACCGCTTTCTTCATCAAGAAGCCAGTAGATCTTTTTGTTCTCGTCAGAAGTGATGTTGCTCCCATCAGACACCTTAGAGTAGTCATTGCTGTCAAGTATCTCAGCTTTAAGCACATTGGCACTGCCTACTGTTTTCAGTTCAAATGGCGAATCTACGCTTTTCATTCCAAATGAATCAAGATCAAGGGCTTTATCAATGGTAAACCAAGCCAAGCTGACCGCAATAAGTATAAATGCCAGAACTGCAACTGGTATTATTTTTATAATAAGCAGTTTGCGTTTCTTCTTTTCTTCCTCGCTGTCTGCTTTCTCTATCACTTTATGCTCAGCCACTTTGGCGACCTCCATTATTTCATCGAGTCAAGCTCTTTCTGCAATTCTATCATGTGGTTTCTGCAAGCGGTTATCTCGCCTGTGTATTTGTTGAACCACTCAACGTCCATTTCGTTAGGCTCTTCCTGCAAAAGAATTGCCTGAACAAGTGCTGATTGTGAACGTGATCTCTTACGCTCTATCTCCTCGATAGTAAGTCTGCATTTCTTTATTTCTCTTTTAAGCTGCCCTTTACTGCTCACGTTATTGTCCTCCTTGCATTAATTTCCCATTTTATCAACCGAATCAACTATCTCGTTGACTTCCCTATAGCCTTTGTCAAGATTTTCGGTGATATGGTCAAGTGCTTTTTTTACGTCCTCAAGCTTGCCCTGCATTTGTTCGGGATACTTCACAAAGCAGTAATGAAGCTCATTTATAGCCTTCTGCTCATCAGTGTAATCGTCGATAAGAAACACCAGCGACCTTGCCGCACCCATGTCCGAAAGTATCATGTTATATCTCGTTGGAAGATCCTTGCCGCTTTCAAGATAAGTGTCTATCTCCTCAGAGGCGGAAGACAGATTTTCCATATACTTAGCAATGTAAGTCTTTCTGACTTCCTCGGACTTGTCCATATAAAGCCCGATAAAAACGAACAGCCCTGCCAGTGCCGCAATACAAATAACGATAGCCGTTATCATTTTAGCCTTCATTATCTTTTCCTGATTCAAAGCTGTTCGCCTCCTTTTTCTCGTTTTCCTGCATTTTCAGCCGCTGAACTTCCTTTTCAACAGCCTCACGCATAAGCTTTTCCTTTTCTTCCTCAGCCGCTTTCAAGGCTTCCTCACGGTTTGAATATATTTTTATCTCAGCGATAGTTTTTACCTCATACACCGCCATGCAAACTGTTGGGATTATCACAAACAGTATGAGGAGCTTCTTTGTTGATGCAAATGACCCAAGCCACTTGAAAAATCTGAGTTTTCCATAGTATTTTCCAATAATGCTGACTTTTTGCACCGTCACGCTGTCCTCTATTTTGTTAGCATCGCCTTTAGTAACAAAAGTGCCGTCGCTCAAAACCTCAGATATCCTGTGAGTATTTATCTCGCCTTTAATACTATCATCTTGAGAGTAGAACGAAATGATATCCCCTGCCTTTAAGCTGTCAGTATCCGTCCTTTTGATGTAAATATAGTCACCCTCATGTATAGACGGCTCCATACTTCCGCTCACGACCTTCAGTACGCTGTAACCAAAAATGCTTGCTGTTTTGCCGATACAGCCGCAGACCATTATGTACACCGTCACACTCAGCAGTGCCGCAAACACAGCAGAGCCAAGTATTGTCAAAGCTATTTTTACTATCCTCAACGCCTTGCCGATGATACCGACTCTCCCTCCGTGTTATTGTTTCCTATATTTCTCTTTCAAATGCCTTGCCATTCTGCCAACTGCTGAAACATGATACTCCTTATAGAGTCGTTTCATTTCAGTGTCGATAGCTTTCTGCTCCTCAGCGGTGCGCTGTGGCGGAATATATGGTCTTGGCGGTCTGTTCTTTCGCTCAAGACGTTTTCTCTTTTTAAACTGCCTGTTTTTGATACGCCTCTTTACATCATATTTCAGATACGGAGCATATTTTTCATAAATGATCTCAATTTCACGCTCTGCACGTTTTCTCTCTGCCTCAGCCAGTTCTTTTTCCTTCTTGACTTTGAGCATTCTGATATAGTCTGGATTATCCGTCACAACAGGTATGATCCCAAATGCGTGAGCCAGAACATATGTTATGCCACGTTTTGCCATGTAATATGGATTTTTGGAATATTCTTTAAATATCTCATTGATATTTTTATTTTCAAAGCTTTCACGTTCAGCTTTAAGACGCTCAGCACGTTCACGCTCACGACGTTCCTGCTCACGCTGCTGTTGTGCTTCTTTCGCCTTTTTTGCAGCGATCTCAGGGGACTCATACTCTGACACAAAGCTTGAAGACACGGCTTCTTCATTCGTGCTGATCTGCTGATCCATAGCAGATCCAAGGCTGCTGCGGACGAGCTTTTTCTCCTCTCGGATCCTAGCTCTTTCCTCACGGACACGCTGCTCCTCTTCACGGCGTTGGCGCTCTTCCATTTGCCTTTTGCGTCTTGCGATATGCTTGATCTCTTCCTCTTTTTCACGGCGTTCACGTTCCTCACGCTCCGCCTTTTCTCTTGCAGCCTGCTCCGCCTGCTGTTTTTGGATAAGCTCCAATCGCCTGCGTTCAGCTTCCTCATGCTCCAGCCTTATGCGCTCTTCTTCCTCACGCCGCTGACGCTCCAGTTCCTCCTGCTCGGCACGCTTTCTTTCAGCTTCTGCAGCCGCAAGCTCCTCAGCCCTCTTACGGTCTTCCTCGTCTTTGAGAAACTGCTTTTCTATCTCAACTATACGGTCAAGCTCTGCCGTAAGGTTTCCTGCCTCTTCGGCAGTCATACCCATATCTGTCTTACCTGCACTACTTTGTTCACCCTCGCCAACTATGACATCATATTTATCAGACGTCTGCTTATCAAAACGCCTGACAACCTTTGGTGCGAGTGTCTTGCTCTTTATGGTTTTAAGCTCCTCCGACTTATCTGCCCCATGGGTATAGGAGCGGAAAAGCATATAGTTCATTGCGGTCAGACCATATATATCCTCGATATAAGAATCATCAGGTCTTTGTGCAGTATCAGAAACGTTGACCTCGTAGCCTGCCTTATCGTAGCTTTCGATAAACTGCCAAAGGGTAAGACACGCCATAAGGTCCACATTTTTAGTGATAGCGTTTGTTCTCATAACAGGCGGTCTGATAAAAGCGTTGCCAAGAGTGGTACAAAGCACTGAACCTTTATAGCCCTCGATAGCCTTTTTGACCCTTTCAAGCCTCGCCCAAACATCAGTATCCTTGCTGCCGCCGACAAGACTGTCAACAGTTTCTATCTTAAAACTAATGTTGACCTTTCTGCCGTCGCCGCTGTCAGCCACGGTATCGTAATTAAAAGAATAAGCCTCCTGCGCCTCTGCGGTCTGGACAAGCTTATTGTATCTTATATTTATAAAAATGTATAGCCTGTCGATAAGGGTATTTACAAATCTATTTTCATATGTATCGAGAGTTTCCTCTTTATGAATGTTGAGTATCTTTGACGGAGTTATCTTTCCGGTCTTTTTGTCGATATCCTGAATAAGATCGGTGTGCTGTCCTAGATGTTTTATGGACTCTACCGTTATCTTTCTTGACATAGCGATAGGCACGATCTCTTCCACTTCTTTAATGGTGTTTCTGGGATTTCTTATTACCGTATCAAGATGTGGCAAAGCTTTTTCTATCTCTGTGAGCCAGGACGAATCTATATTCTTCTCGATTATCTTACGATTAAAAGATACAGTTTTTTCGCCCGAAAGAAGCAAGGCACGGGCTGCCGCAAAGCTGTCATTGCCGTCAAGCGTCTTTACAGCTTTGTCAAAAGCTGCACGCTGTTCGTTGTATTCGCTCATGCCCGTCCCTCCTCTCAAAGTTTATGAGTACAAATTTTAGTACAGTTTTTGCAATCTTTCAAGATATGCTATAGATTCTTTCATAGTGTTTCTGCCAAAAAGCTTCTGCATATAGGTGCAAAGCTCTTTCAGCTCTTCTCTTAGCATTGCCAAGTTAAGCGACTCAAATTTTCTGAATATCTTTGTGGCAAGCACGTAGTCAATGCCGTCAAGTTCCTCTCCACCGCAGGCAACATATACAGGAACAAACAAGTTCATCTGTTTAAGTATACGGTTACCGAAAGCCACTCTCAGCTTTTCAATTACCCACAGGTCAAGCTGCTGGATCTTTTTCAGACTGTCCTGTGAAACAGGATACATTTGAAAAGCTTCCTTGAAGAGTGTATCAAGATGTTCAAAGCTTAAATTCATAGGCGGCGTGTCAGGTGCGTCAAAGGCAACTCCCTTTGCGTCAAGATTGATAGGCTGTGCACGGTCGTATACCTTATCTGAGATAGTGAACGTGGAATCGTCGTTGTTGGCAGTACCGATATACCAAATGTTCTGCGGAATACGCAGTTTGCCCTTATCCAGGCGAACAGGGTCGGTACTCCACACATTAGGAACAAGATCAAGCTCCCACTCGGCAGGATCAGGCATTTCAAGAATCGAGAGCATTTCTGCAAAGTAATATTCTACTCTCGCAATGTTCATCTCGTCGAGGAGTATGAAGTTTACATCGTCATTGTATTCAGAAGAATAAATTCTTTTGAGGACTTCTGTTTCATTAAAGTTCTTCGTGAACTCGTTGAAGTAGCCGAAAAGCTCAGTTCTGTCACGCCATGACGGCTGAACAGATGCGATAGTGGTATCTTTCTGCAAGAACTTACCGAATGAATATGGCAATGATGTTTTACCTGTACCAGAGATACCTTGCAGGATAATGAGCTTTGTTGAAGCCATGCCTGCAATGAAAAGTCGGATAGTTTTTATGTCATAATAAAGGTGCATTCTTGAGCAGGCAAAGTTTCTGTATGCTTCGCAGATACCGCTAAGGGTGATGTCATTATTGTAAGCAGGCGGCTCGTATGTCTTGTAGAAATTGTCCACCTCGATAAGCTTTGAAAAACGGCAATCTGCTGTCTGAACAACGCCGTCCACAGTGGTTTGAACTTCGCCCTGTGCAGGCATCTGCTCGCCCTCTGCAAGCTTTGTTTCACCCTCTGCAAGAGCGGTGTTGTCATAGACCCCAAGCTGAGCCACCTTCATTGCCATGATCTCATCTTTTTCCTTGGTCATTTTGACCACCTGACGCTGCAGGTCAGATATTTCTTCGATAAGATCCTCGTTGCTGACGATAGAGTGTCTGAATCTTATGTACTTTCTCACAGCAAGAACTATCATAAAAATAATAAGCACAAAGATAGCCACAACAACGATAATTGCAAGCACAGAAAGTACCCAGCCCAGCGCACCAAAGTCTACCGAGTAGGTCTTGAATATCCTTATGTAGTTTTTTATATTAAAGATCTGTTTTATGCCGTTCCACAGACCCTTGAAGATCTGCCCAAAGCCTGCAAGCATTGACGACATGAAAACAAAAAACCATTTCAGAAATCCATTCATAATGTATCACCCAAGCAGCAGTTATTTGTCATTTTTCTCCTGCTGTGCATTTTCCTCTTCCTTTTTCTTCTGCTGTGCAAGGTATTCCTCAACTGCACGTCTTTTTATTTCTTCCTCATCGCTCTCTGTGATAGCAGGACGCTTTATCTCGATTATGGTTGCGATAAGCTTATAAAGCTCAAAGAGGAAAAACAGTGCTATCGGCAAAAGTATGCAAATGAAAAATCCCGTTTTTGTTCTGAGAAAATCCATTACCTTGCCGAAACCGCCTATTTTTGCACCTTTCCACTGACCGATTATATCACCTGCATAAACAGTGTATGTATCATCTACGTTATTAGCATCGCCTCGTGTGATAAAGCCTACAGAGCCGTTATCATTGAGTACCTCTGCTATACGGTGGGTATTCTTCACCTTTTTTCCGTCAATAAGCGTCCAGAAAGTGATAACGTCGCCCTTTTTCAGAGAATTGATATCGTCTATTTCCTTTGAGATAATAAGGTCACCTTTTTTGAAAGTTGGCTTCATTGAGTCAGATTCAACTGTGAGCGGGATATATCCCAGCAGACTTGCCGTACCATTATTCTTATCAGACGAGAACACGAGAATTGTTATAAGCAGTGCAAAGATAAGCACCACCCATGCGATAACATTAAAAACGATCTTCAAAGCTTTTTTCATAATTCAAAACCTCGGAAACCCGAGGCTTCCTCCCTTCTAATTCTTTAAGTTGTTTCAACGATCTTGAAATTCATACCAAGCTTCATTGTGCCACCAATTATTTTGTCAACACAATCAGGGTCATTTCCCTCAAGCCATATAACTACTGTATACTTGTCTTTCTCACCAGGACCAAGCTTTTCACGTCGGTCCTTCATGACCTCAGTAGAGGAGGCGAACTCCTTGTCGCAATCGCTTTCCTTACCACTGCCGTCAGACTTTGTTTTACCATAAACAGTTTTCTCTCCATTCACGAAAAGCTCCACTCTGATAGCTTCATCAACACCGTTCGTGACGTTCTCGATAGTCATTTCGCTGTCATAGCTAAGTGTATCTTTACCGGAATTTATGAGATAGAAAGTATAAGCTATATCCCCCTCGCCATTATGGCTGCCGTTTATCTTGTCGATATTATCAGGGAGATCTTCGCCACTGATATTTGTCATATCATAGAGGATATCCGCATTGAGCCTTGAATTGCTCGTGGTATAGTCAGGAGTTTCCGAAAGAGTAAGCCCCTGATTTATCATATCATACTTACTTATCTTAACTGTAAAGCTACCATACTTGTCGTAAAAATAAGACACCGCATAAGCCGCCGCCACGATAGCGATAAGTATAATGGCAAGTATTTTAAGCAATCTCATCAATACCACATAGCGTTTAGCTTCCTTGGCGGTCCTGCGAAGTGCAAGGGTATCGACTACTCTTGTATTTTTATCTATATTTTTACCGTCCAAAACCGTATCACCCGTTTATTACTCATTTCTATTGCGAACGTATCTTTCCGCAATATATTTTCCTGCATTTTCTCCCGAATAGTAAAGGCACTGCATACCGCTGAGCTGTTTCACCTGCTTATCATCAGTAATGCCGTCAGCTATGACCTCAGCATTAAGGTCAAAAACGAAATTCAGCAGAGAGTTCACGCAGGTATCATACCTGTCGCTCTTACCAAGAACCTGAGCCACTGAGCCGTCAAGCATGATATTATCTACCTTGAACTCAGCAGTCTTAAGCATTTTAAAGCCCTCAGTGCCGAAGCCTGTAAGCAGAAAATGAAAGCCCTGTCTTCTCATAAGAGCCACGTTATCTGCCGCTGTGCTGTCAGCTTCATCAAGCACATCAGGCGACAACTCGAAGCAGACACGCTCATACTTCACGCCGAACTTATCGCAATAATCTGCCACAACTCTCGGAGCTTCCGTCTGCCTTAAAAATCTTGCAGGCACGAACACGCTTGCCCAGTCAACGTCCACTTCCCTTTCGTGAAACTTACCCAAAGCCTGCAAAAGCTGAACGAAAGCAAGCTTGAATATGCTAACACATCGGTCGGAAAGCTGAGCCATAGGGAGATAATCCGCAGGCATGAGCGTACCCATAGCAGGAGAATTTAGCCTTGTTTGCGACTGCAAAAACGTGACCCTGCCGCTGTCGGTATTTTTTATAGGTCTATAGAAAAGCTCCACGGCACGAACGCCGTCAACTGTTGAATTACCGTTCAAAGCAAGTCACTTCCTTTCTGCTCCAATGTATTATTATAGCATATTTTCGACAAAAAACAAAGAAAAATCGGGAGATTTCCCCAAATATGGAAAATTATTTTTTATACCCATTTACCAAAAAACGCCGAATTTCTTCGGCGTCTTTTTTGTTTTATTGTTTATTGATTAGTTGCCTGCGTTATCCTTTGCCTGGAAATCGAGCTGAATTGTCCAATCCTGATTTGCAGTTGCATCATTACAGAATTTGCTTTCGCCCTCAATCCATACTCTTACAACAAAGCCCTCAACTGAATACTCGTTGTTTCCTGCACCAGCAAGTTCAAATACAGTAGTAAGATTGTCCAAGCTATCTCTGCTAGTTGGAACGGCTTTTTGTGCTGTACCCTTGGTAAAAGTAATGGTATCAAGTTTAGCACCATAATTAGCACCCTCTGTTGTCTTTATACCCTTATTATCCGTGTAGTTGTCCCAATTAAGACCAAATACACTCGCTTTATCGCCAAGAAGAGTGTACTTTGTATCTGCATAGCCAGCAACTGCACTAGCTTTTGTAACAGATAAAGTATTTGTAACTGTTGTACTATCATTTGCCTCAGTTGCAGTTTTCAACGGCAAAACAGCAACTCTAACTGCTTTTTGCAAATCATTTTCAGTATTATTCTCACTATCCTTATTCTTAATTGTAACACGACACTGAACGTCCTGTTTAGTCTGTTTTGTTGACCTTATCCACATTGGAACGTCAACATAATATCCGTCAGCACCAGAAGCTTCATCTGTTGCAAGAGCTGTATTTGCGGTTGTAGTTCTCGCTGTCAAAGTTGCTTCATCAGTTGCGGCTTTAACCTTAGTATCAGCCATAACAGCTCTACCACCAGCGTATATACCACTATCCTCAGCGTAGAACAAGCTATTACCGTCAACTGTTGAAGCTGGCTTCAATTTTCCAACTTTTTCATAATACTGACCAATATCAACTGTGCTTACCCAAGAAATGTTGTCAGCTGTAGGAGTCAAATCAGATGAACTCAAAACACCATTATCAACCTGTCCGAGTGAAATTTCAAGTGAGCCACCTGCTGTAGCGGCAAGGTTAAGTCCTGTAACTTCAGCAGTCTTGCTGAGCGTAAACCAAGCGTAAGTAGCAGTAGAAAGCATTACAGCGGAAGTTGTGAGCATTGCAACTGCAGGTATAAGTTTCTTCTTAGCAGAAGTATTCTTCTTTTCATTAGTTTTCATATCTCTTCGTCCTTTTCATAATAATTTGTCGGTTTATCCTGTCCGATACAGAGGGCGCTCGTTATAGCCGATTTGCGGTAACATGACCGCCAAGCACCTTTTGTTTATGTCAATCTTATACTAAATTCGACCCGCTTTGTCAATAAGCTACCAGCTTAGTATACATTATATTTATCTTAATACTTATTAATATGACAGACACATTTTGCTATTTTTCGACATGATCATACTATGCAATAACAGCAGAAAGCACGGAATAACGTCATT
>OGPB01001495.1_pt1 | contig 13426 bp, 8 predicted proteins | sample 1552821 | NCBI WGS metagenome assembly OGPB01 (sample SAMEA2580192, study PRJEB22360) | human gut metagenome | biome: human gut; feature: human-associated habitat; material: faeces | place: Denmark | collected 2008/2010 | reverse complement strand
CAACACCGATGGGCGGTGGGGCGCCCGTTAGGATGCCCGAGCCGTAGGCGTAGGTCGAAGGGTATTCGTTCAGCATCGTGCGCATCGTGCGCAGGTAGTCGCCGCCGTTCATCAGGTCGAACCTCACGGCAGGCGAAGTCCATGCGGCCTGCGCCTCGAATGTCACCTGCGGGCCCCGTGCCATGCTGCCCTTCTTGGTCGTGATGAGGATTACGCCGTTCGAGGCGCGGGCGCCGTAGATACCCGCCGAAGCGGCGTCCTTCAGCACCTCGATCGACTCGATATCGTTGGGGTTCAGGCCGGTCATTTCACGGTTCACGCCGTCGATGATGATGATCGGGGCGTTCGACTGGTTGATCGACGAACCGCCGCGGATCAGGAACACGGGGTCGGAACCCGGCTGGTTGTCGGCCGACGATACGCGCACGCCGCCGACACGTCCCTTCAGGGCATCGCCGATGGAGTTGACCGGGGCGCCGGCGAGTTTCTCGCCGTCCACCTTCGAAACTGCGGCCGTGATCGTGCGGCGCGACTGCGTGCCGTAGCCGATCACCACCACGTCGTCCACCATCAGCGCATCCTCTTCGAGCACAACGTCGATCACCGAGCGGGTACCTACGGGCACCTCCTGTTTCTTGTAGCCTATGAAGCTGAATTCGAGCGTCGCATCGGGGCCCGCCTGGATCGAATAGCGGCCGTCGGCCCCGGATGTCGCGCCGGTTGCGGTTCCCTTCACGATGACGGTGGCGCCGATCACCGGTTCGCCCTTCGCATCCCTGACCGCACCCGTTACGAGGTTGCCCTGCGCCTGCGCGTCCATCCCGCACAACACCAGAGCAATTATACATACACTTTTCAAAAGTGTCGTAAGGACTCTTTTCATAATAGGTTTCTTTCAGTTAAGTAATTAATGATTTGCCGGGCTATTTCTCCCCGAAGGTGATGCCCGACGACGAGCCCCCGTCCTGGAAGCCGACCGCCAGTTCCGCATAGTTCGTCGCGGTGAGTGCCGTGCCGTTCACTGAACCGCCTGCGGCGCTGTCCTCCACGCTTTTCTTGTTCCAGCCCACGAGCGCCCCCGCATGCAGCGCACATGCCACCGCGCCGAAATTCCTGCATCCGGACACGGCGCCCACGTCGTTGCGCCCGATGATGCCCCCGGCCGCCAGCAGCGCCGAAGTGCCCTCGACGGTGGCCTGTACCGCACCGTTGTTGACATTGCCCGTGACGGCCGACTTGTCCTTGGTATTGTAGTCGTAGCCGACGATGCCGCCCGCATAGGAGCTCTTGCCCGCCTGGGCATTGTGCATCCAGACCGCACCGTCGTTGGTGTTGTTGGTCGCATTGCCCGACTTGATGATGCCCGCGATGCCTCCGGCGCCGATATTGGCGTTGCTGGAATTTACCGTCGCCCAGACCTTGCCGCTGTTCGTGCAGCCATTGGTCACCGCCGTGCCGTCCGTGCCGTCGTAGAAACCCACGATGCCGCCTGCGGCCTCCCAGTTGTTGGCCGTCGCCGTATAGGCCAGGGTGATGTCGCCGCTGTTCGAACAGTCGTCTATCGTGCTGGCGTTGTGCGTACCGACGATACCGCCGATGCGGGTCACCTGCAGTTTGTCGGAGCTGACGGCCGCCCTGTTGGCACATCCCGTGACCTTCGCCCCGCTATACGTCTGCCCCGCGATGCCGCCGATGCAGAGGTAACCCGCGCCTGCGGCATTGGCCTGCACGAATTTCACCTCGGCTTCGTTCGTGCAATCCCGGATCGCCGCCGCATAGTTCACGCCCGCGATCCCGCCGATGAAGCAGTTGCCGTTCATGTTCGAGACAACGGTGCCTTTGTTGGTGCAGTTGTCGATCACCAGCGTCGGGCAGCTGTCCACGATATAGGCGACGATGCCGCCGATGCGGTGGGCTGCCGACGCGCCCGCGTTGTCGAACCGGATCTCGCCCGCATTGGTGCAGTTGCTGATGGTCGTATTGACCGCGGTCTTCATCACCGAGGCCGTAATTCCCGCCACGGCGTTGCCCAGCCCGAGCGAAGTCATCACCGGGCCGTGGTTGTGGCATCCGTCCAGCGTGATCGCCCCGGCCGCGTCGCCCGAGCCGTCGACGATGCCCGCGATACCGGCCACATAGCTCGCCACGCCCGCCGTCGCCACGTTGCTCACCGCGCCGTAGTTCCTGCAGCCGCTCATCTTCCCGTTATACAGGCTGCCGACGATGCCGCCCGTGCGCGACTTGCATCGGGAATCCGCCGTGACGGTCACGGGTACGAAGCTGGTCACGCCGGTGAGCGTATTGTTCGATTGTGCGACGATGCCCGCATAACACCACGTATCGGTGTCGGCGCTGTATTTGAGCGCGATGCGGCTCGTCCCGTCATAGGACGTGCCGTCCTTCGACCCGAAAACCACATCCGAGATCGCCCCCTTGGCATAGGCGAAGAACCCGGCATAACGCCCGTCGGCCGATACGTTGATATTGTAGATACGGTGGCCGTTGCCGTTGAACGTCCCCGTGAAATTCTCGATCGGCGTCCACGGGACATTCCGCATGTCGATGTCGGCCTGGAGGTCGACGATGGCACCGCCGTTGTCGTCGGCACACTCCTGCGCGAAGTTCACCATGTCTTCATAGGTGGCGATCCTCAGCCGGAAGAAAAGCTCGGTCACGGCTCCGACGCAGTTCCCCGCAAAGGCCACTTCCTGCGTTTCGAACAGGTTTTTGACGAAGACGCTCCCGTCCGTACAGGAGATCGTCGCCTTCAGCCCGCCGTCCACCTTCGTACCGCTGGCGATCAGGAAATTCACCGTCTGGGCCTGCACCAGCGACATTTCGCCGATCTCCATCGTAAGGATGTCCGACACCGCGGCATCCTCGCCGACGGTCACCGCACCCGTCCGGGGATCGACCACGGCCTCCGATACGGCCAGGTGCCCCTCCACACCGTCGGGGTCGACCGGTTCGAGCGTGATTTTCGAAATGGTCTTCGAAGCCTCCTCGCCGATCGTGAGCGACAGCACCGAAGCCAGTGGCTTGAAGTGCAGGCCGAGGCTGCCCTGGGCGGGTACGGCATCGGCCGCATAGGCATACATCGGCAGGGTAGCGCCCGTCTGGTCGGCACCGACCGCAAATACGCCGTCGACGGCCTTGAAATAGGCCGTCACTTCGCCGCGTGCGTCCGCGGGCAGCGAGAGGGCCACCGGATGGAACTCGACACCGTTGCCGGCGTCGTAGGTTTCGTACACATAAGACATCCCCTTGTAGCCGACGATGATCTGGTCGCCTTCCTGCCATAGGGGAGCATACGCCTCGCCGTCCCCGGTAGCGGACGGGATCGCATCGATCGTCGCGAGGATCGTCACGGCATCCGCCGAAGGTTCGTCCACGGGGGATACCTTCGGATGCGTGTTGTCCTCCGAACAGCCTGCGATCGCCAGCATTGCTGCTGTGAAAAGAAAAATTTTTCGCATGGTTTTGTTTTGTTGGTTAAGAAATATTTGGTTGGTGGAAATACGGGTTGCAGGGTTTGCCCGGCGCGGGCAAACCTTTCGTCCGGCTGTCGCGTACCGGCTCTGACGGCGGAAAAACATACTTAAAGCCATCGTGCAGGTAAATCATACGATATATTTATATATCAAATTCATGGCACCTCTGCGAATGAGGGTGCTATCGGCGGCTGAAGGCGCCTTCGGGAATGTCGTTTCCATCGGTCGTGTAGTTTAGGCGGTGTTCATAGATACATACAGCCGACCCGCCCAAACCACTTACCGGAAATTGAAAAAATCGGGAGCGGGATCAAACGAAAAAGCGCCGGGATACTATGTATCCCGACGCCTTGGGGTCTGTGCCGCTCCGGCCTATACGCCCCGCATGAAGAGCAGCGAAAGCAGCAGCAACAGTTGTTCCTTGGAGAGTTTCCGGCGCAGTTGCTTGAGCGCCGCATACATATGGTTTTCCACCGTGCGCGGCGAAATGCCCAGTTGCTCTCCGATCTCGCGGTTCGAAAGGTCTTCGATGTAGCTCAGACGGAACACTTCGCGGCATTTGGGCGGCAGCGACTCGATGGCCGCATCGAGGCTGGCGCGCAGGTCGTCGTTGTAGAGTTTCTGCACGACGGGGCTGTTGTCGGGTGCATAGTACGAACTGCCCAGCGCGGCGATGCGCTCCCGATAGTAAGCGCCGTATTCGCCGGCGCGCCTGTTCTTGTCCAGGTAGTTGAGCGAGCGGTTGTAGACCGAACGCAGCAGGTACTTGTACAGCGAGTTCGAATCGTCGAGCGTCTCCCGCCGCTGCCATACGTTGTAGAACACGTCCTGCACCACGTCCTCGGCCCAGTCGTCTTTCAGGAACAGGCGGGCGTAGGAAACCAGCATGGCATAATATTTCCGGCACAGTTCGTCGAACGCCTTGCGGTCGCCCGCGCGAACCCGTGATATAAGCGAGATTTTCTCCATCGGATAATCAGATTCGGTACAAAAATAAACATTCTCGCCGAACGAAACAATGTCCGGTGCCTTTTTTAATTTTTTTGTAATCCGGTTAGGTGGTTTCCCGCGATCGGTTGTATTTAATATGACACGACCAAACTACACGACCGATGAGAAAAAACCTTACCCTCGCATTTTTTGCCCTTTTCTGTGCCCTGACCGCCGCCGCACAACTGCATAACGACGATGTCCACGTCCATGAGGCCGTCAGCCGCCAGAACTACCGCCAATACCTCCGCATACCCGACATCGGCGGCTATATCACGCTCAAATGCGATTTCCACGTCCATTCCGACATCTCCGACGGACAGGTGTGGCCCGTCGGCCGGGTCAACGAAGCGTGGAACGACGGACTGGACGCGATCGCCATGACCGACCACATCGAGGTGCACAAGAACGCCGACATCATCCGTTGCGGCCTCAATAAACCCTACGAACTGGCCAAGGCACGCGGCGACATGATCGGGATGATCGTGATCCCCGGTGCGGAAATCACCCGCAAGAAGCCGTTGGGGCACATCTGCACGCTCTTTATCCAGGATGCCGACAAACTCGACGTCGAGGACGAGATGCAGGCCGTCGAGGAGGCCTGCCGCCAGGGCGCCTTCCTGCTGTGGAACCATCCCGGCTACCCCGACCGGAAAAGCGACATCTATCCCGTCCACGAACGCCTGATCGCCCAGGGCAAACTCCGCGGCGTCGAGGTGTTCAACAAGACCGAATCCTATCCCCGCGCATTCGACTACGCGGTTCAGTACGGCCTCGTGCCGTTCGCCAACAGCGACATACATTATATGAGCGGGAGCATCTATCCCGTGCGCGGCAGCCGTCCGATGACCCTGGTCTTCGCCACCGCCCGCACGGCCGGGGCGATCCACGAAGCACTCCTCGCCGGGCGGGCCCTGGCCTGCTTCGACGGCAACCTGATGGGGCGCGGGGAGTACATCGGCCAGATGATAGACGCTGCGCTCGAAATCCGCGAGATCCGCCAGGTCAACAAGACCAAACGCACGTTCGAGATCGCCAACAAGTCCGACCTGCGTTTCGCCGTCCGTCCGGCCTCCTACGACTATCCCATGCCCGTCTATGCGGGGCAGGTGCTGCGCATCGACATCAGGCAGGGCGAGCAGGTCGAATTCACGAACTGCATCCTCGGCAAGGGCAGGTATTACACCCGCATATTCTGGGAATAGGGCGCAGGGCATACGCCGCCGGGGCTCAGCGCTGCGACGGGCCGCGGCAACCGATACGGTATTTTGTTACAGAAGCTATATTTAAACCACGAATGCAATGAAGAAAGCTATTCAATTCGGAGCCGGGAACATCGGCCGCGGATTTATCGGCGCCGTGCTGGAACAGGCGGGCTACCATGTGGTATTCGCCGATGTGAACGAACAGGTCGTCGCGAGGATCAACTCGGACAGGGCCTATACGGTTCAGATCATGGACACGGTCTGCGAGCAGATGCGCATTACCGACATTTCGGCAATGGACTCCCGGAGCCCGGAACTTGCCGCCCAGATCGCCGGGGCGGAACTCGTCACCACGGCGGTGGGGCTGACCGTGCTGCCCCGCATCGCCGGAGCCATCGCGGCGGGTATCGCCGCACGCAGGGATGCAGGCGTCACCGAGCCGCTCAATGTCATCGCCTGCGAAAACGGCGTCCGCGCCACCACACAGCTCCGGGAGGCTGTCCTCAAGCACCTCGACGAGGCCCAGCGTGACTGGTGCGAGCAGTACGTCGGCTTCCCCGACTGCTCGGTCGACCGCATCGTGCCGCCGGTCAAGAGCGAGAACCCGATCGACGTGGTCGTCGAACGCTTCTTCGAATGGAACGTCGAGCGCGCCGCATTCAAGGGCGCCGTGCCCGAAATCCCCGGCATGAATCCGGCCGACAACCTGATCGCCTATATCGAGCGCAAGCTCTTCACGCTCAATACCGGCCACGCCATCACGGCTTACCTGGGACGGATGAAAGGCTACATGACCATCTGCCAGAGCATCTCCGACGAACATATCCATACCATCGTGAAAGCCGCCATGCGCGAAAGCGGACGGGGGCTGGTGGCGCTCTACGGCTTCGACCGCGACGCCCACTTCGCCTATATCGACAAGATCATCGGGCGCTTCCGCAACCCCTACCTCTGCGACGACGTGACCCGCGTGGGACGCGAGCCGCTGCGCAAGCTTTCGGCAGGCGACCGCCTCGTCAGGCCCATCCTCACGGCCTGGCCGGCCCCCGCCTCCTCGCCCCCCTCCCCGCGCCCCGCCGCTACGGTATCGGCACGCCCGACCTGCTGCTGGGCGTCGGCGCCGCGCTGCATTACGACAACCCCGAGGACGTGCAGAGCGTGGAAATGCGCCGTCTGGTCGAAAAAGAGGGTGTCAAGGCCGCCCTGGCCCGCATCGCCTCCCTTCCCGACACCGACCCGCTGCTGCCGCTCGCCGCACAGGCCTACGACGAAGTGGAACGTATCATCGCCAAAATCCCCGAAGCACAATGAAAAGACCGAGCCCCCTTCTCCTGCTCCTGGCCGTATGCTGCGCCGCCGTGCTGCCCGCGTGCGCCCAGGCCCCGATACCGCACGCCGTGCGGATCGGGTCGATCGAAGAACTGCAAGCCTATTTCACCTATGACCCCGGCCGTGACATCATCGTCAGCGGACACCGCGGGGGCATGATGCCCGGCTATCCCGAAAACTGCATCGAATCGTGCGAAAAGACGCTGTCGATGATGCCGACCTTCTTCGAGGTCGACTTCAGCTTCACCCGCGACAGCGTCATGGTACTGATGCACGACCTGACGATCGACCGCACGACCACCGGCAAGGGGCGTGTGGCCGACTATACCTACGAAGAGCTGCAACAGTTCTGCCTCGTAGACCGCGACCGCAACGTCACCCCCTACAAGATCCCGCGCCTGAAAGACCTGCTGGAATGGGGCAAGGACAAGGTCGTCTTCAATTTCGACAACAAGTACATCAACACCAAGGGCGTGAGCGACGAGGTGCGCCGCGCCAGCCTCGACTACTATATCAAGCAGTTGCAGCCGGGCGGCGACTGGTCGATGTACCACAACATCATGCTGAGCGTCCGCTCCGTCGAAGAGGCGCTCTACTACTGGGAGCACGGCATCCGCAACGTCATGTTCTGCGTCGAGATCAGCTCGATGGAACATTTCAGGGCTTACGACGCATCGCCCATCCCCTGGAAATACATCATGGCCTATATCCGCCTGGCCGTAAACCCCGACCTGCAACCGGTCTACGACCTGCTGCACGCCGAGGGCGTCATGACGATGACCTCGATCACCGGCTCGTCCGACAAGGTGAAAAACCCCTACGACCGCCGTGTGGCCTACCTGCGCGAGCTGGTCGCCGAACCCGACATCATCGAGACCGACTACCCGTCGGAATTCATCGGCCTGCCGTGGTCGCGCGATGCGATCCACGCCCTGCAGGAAGCTGCGATGCGCAGCCACCGCACCAACCTGAAGTAAAACCCGAACCAACCTGAATAAATGTCTGCAAAACAACTCAATCCGGCCTATGACGGCATGACCGACCAACAGGTCAAGCGTTTTAAATACTGGGAATTCCGCACCATGGCGATGTGCATCTTCGGCTATGCGCTCTTCTATTTCGTGCGCAAGAACCTGAGCATCGCCATGCCTTATCTCAACGAGGAGATGGGCATCTCGAAATCCGACCTCGGCCTGTTCCTCACGCTCCACGGACTGATCTACGGGCTCTCCAAATTCTTCAACGGCATCTGGGGCGACCGCAGCAACGCACGCTATTTCCTGGTGACGGGGCTCGTCTTCTGCGGCATCTGCAACCTGCTTTTCGGGTTCAGTTCGTCGGTGCTGGCGCTGGGTATCTTCTGGGTACTCAACGGCTGGTTCCAGGGCATGGGCGTCCCGCCCTGCACGCGGCTGATGACCCACTGGATCGTCCCCGAGCGGCTCGCCACCAAGATGTCGGTCTGGAACACCTCCCACTCGATCGGCGCCGGCCTGGCCATCATCTTCTGCGGCTATGTCGTCAGCCTGAACTGGGGCGCATGGTTCGACGCCTCGTCGATCCTCTCGCAGCACTGGCGCTGGTGTTTCCTGCTCCCGGCGACGATCGCCATCCTGGGCGCCGCCGTCGTCTGGGCTTTCGTGCGCGACACCCCCTCGTCGGTAGGGCTGCCCGAACTGAAGACCGGCAAGGCGGCCCCGGCCGACGCCAAACCGCATACCAAGGCCGAGGAAAAAGCCGAACACAAGGCGTTCCTGCGCCGCAAGGTCTTCCTGAACCCGACGATCTGGATCATCGCCGTGGGCAATTTCTTCGTCTACATCGTGCGCTTCGCCGTGCTGGACTGGGGGCCCACGATGCTCAAGGAGCACCTCCACATGGACATCAGCCACGCCGGATGGACGGTCGCGGCATTCGAAATCGCCGGCATCGCGGGTATGCTCGCCGCAGGCTGGGCCACCGACCGTTTCTTCGGCGGCCGCGCGCCCCGCACCTGCGTGATCTGCATGCTGATGACCGCGCTCTGCCTCGTGGGGCTCTATACCCTCAATGAACATACGCCGCTGGCCGTTGCCATCGCCATCCTGATGTCGGCCGGATTCTTCATCTACGGCCCGCAGGCCCTCGTCGGCATCGCCGCGGCGAACATCGCCACCCGGGCCGCCGCCGCCACGGCAGGCGGTTTCTGCGGCCTGTTCGGCTACGGCAGTACGATCGTCTCGGGCTGGGGGATGGGTATACTGGTGCAGTACACCGACTGGAGCGTAGCGCTCTACACGCTGGTCGGCATGGCGCTTGTCGGCACGGCGGTCTTCGCCGCCGCATGGAAAGCCAAGCCGAACGGCTACGACGACTGACGCAGTTTTAGGTTAATGATAATTGTGTGTAGAGAAACCCCCGCAGACTTCCTTGACTGCGGGGGTTTCGTTTGCAGCCGCTTTCCGGGCGGATCGCACGGCCGGCTGCGGCACTCTTTCCGCCGGGAGGTTATTCCACCGTCACCGACTTGGCCAGGTTGCGCGGCTGGTCGACGTTGCGGCCCTTGTTGACGGCGATGTAATATGCCAGCAGCTGCAACGGCACCGACACGACGATCGGCATCAGGCAGTCGGTGACCACCGGCACCTCGATCGTATAGTCGGCACTGCGGCGCACATGCGTGTCGTCGCGGGCGATCACGGCGATGATCTTGCCGCCCCGGGCGCGGATCTCCTCGATGTTGCTGGCCGTTTTCTCGTAGGTGTTGTCCGGCGTGGCGATCGCCACGGTCGGCATCTCGTTGTCGATAAGCGCGATGGCGCCGTGTTTCATCTCGGCGGCGGGGTAGCCCTCGGCGTGGATATAGGAGATCTCCTTCAATTTGAGCGCCCCCTCGAGCGCCGTGGGGTAGTTGTAACCGCGCCCCAGGTAGATGAAGTTGTGCGCATAGGTAAATATCTTCGAGAGGTCGGCGATCTGGTCGCCCAGCCCGAGCACGTCCTCCAGCACGGCGGGCAGTTCCAGCAGTCCCTTCGCCACTTCGCGGTAATACTCTTCCGTCACGGTGCCCTTTTCGCGGCCTACGGCCAGCGCCAGCATCGCCATGACGGTCACCTGCCCCGTGAAGGCCTTGGTCGAAGCCACGCCGATCTCGGGCCCCACATGGATGTATGCCCCCGAGTCGGTCGCCCGGGCGATGGACGATCCCACGACGTTGCAGATGCCGAAGACGAATGCCCCGGCCTTGCGGGCCAGCTCCACGGCGGCCAGCGTGTCGGCCGTCTCGCCCGACTGCGACACGGCGATCACGATGTCGTCGGCATTGATGATCGGGTTGCGGTAGCGGAATTCCGAGGCATACTCCACCTCCACGGGGATCCGGCATATATTCTCGATCAGGTGCTCGCCGATCAGCGCCGCATGCCACGATGTCCCGCACGCCACGAATACGATGCGGCGGGCCGCGAGGAATTTCCCGCGGTTGTCGATCACGCCCGACAGCTTCACCTCGTACGTGTCGGGGCTTATGCGCCCGCGGATACAGTCTACGATGGTCTTGGGCTGCTCGTATATCTCCTTGAGCATGAAATGCGGATAGCCGCCCTTTTCCAGCTGCGAGATGCTCATCTGCAGCTTCTTGATATCGACTCGGCCCTCGTGGTTGTCGAGCGTGACGATCTTGAGGGGCTTATGGCGGTTGATAACGGCAATCTCGCCGTCGTTCACATAGACGAAATCCTGCGTGTATTCGATGACCGAAGCGGCGTCCGAGCTAAGGAAAAATTCCCCCTCGCCGATGCCGATGGCCATCGGGCTGCTCTGGCGCGCGGCGATGATCTCGTCGCGGTTGCCCTTCTCGATCACGGCGATGGCATAGGCGCCCACGACCTGCCGCAGGGCCTGCTGCACGGCTTCGAGCAGCGTGCAGCCGCCCGTGGTGCGGATGTACTCGATCAGGTTCACGAGCACCTCGGAATCGGTGCTGCTGCGGAACGTGTAGCCGTTCTCCTCGAGCGCGTCCTTGAGCACCCGGTAATTCTCGATGATGCCGTTGTGTATCAGTGCGATGTTCTCCGATTCGGAGTAGTGCGGATGGGCATTCACGTCGTTTGGCACGCCGTGCGTCGCCCAGCGCGTATGCGCGATGCCGATGCTACCGCCCAGCTCCTTGCCCTCGAGGAAATGCTCCAGGTCGGAGACCTTGCCTTTGCACTTGTATACGTTGAGCGCACCGTCCTTGCCGACCATGGCGACCCCCGCGCTGTCGTATCCGCGGTATTCGAGCCGGTGCAAACCCTTCAACAGAACCGGGCAGGCCTCGCGCCCCCCGACATATCCTACAATCCCACACATTCGTTCTCAAAATTTTTATCCTGCCAAAAATAAGAAAAAATTTTAAAAACATATTCCCTGCGGGAATAAAAAAGGACATTCAGGCATAACTTTGCGTCATTTGCCGCAAACGGGCAACTGACTCCGGAGCGCAAAAAACGGGATGCGGATCGAATGTCCGCACCCCGTAATACCGGTTGCCTGCCGTCGCAGCGCCGTGCTGCCCGGCCTATCGGATATATTTGAGCATCTCCCCGACGAGCACCTCGTTGCCCGCGGCCTGCGAGACACCGCGGTTGCGCCTGAAATCGCAGACGACGCCCCCGGCTTCCCGCACGATCAGGTTCGCGGCACAGACATCCCACTCGTGCAAATCCAGCTCCCAATAGCCGTCCAGCAGCCCCGCCGCGATGCAGCTCAGGTCATAGGCCGCCGATCCCAGCCGCCGTATGTCGCGCACATAGGGTACGATCCGCGCGACGTTGTCGCTGTTGTTGTCCGGATTGACATCCTTGTCGTAAGGGAAACCCGTGGCGAGCACCGACGTGGCGAGGGTCTGCTTGGCGGAGACTTGCAGCCGCTTCACCTCGCCTGAGCGGCTCTTCATGTAAGCCCCGCCGCCTTTCGACGCCCAGAACAGCTCCCCCAGGTAGGGTGCATAGACCACCCCGACGACGGTTTCCCCGTTGTGCTGGAGTGCGATCGACACCGAGAAGATCGGCAGCCCCTGGCTGTAATTGGTCGTGCCGTCGAGCGGGTCTATCACCCAGCGGTAATCGCTCCCCGCCGTGCCCATTACGCCGCCTTCTTCGCCCAGTATCCCGTGACCGGGATAGCGCCCGAGGATCGCCTGCACGATGTAGGCTTCGCTCTCCTTGTCGGCCCGCGTCACCACGTCGTACGCGTTCGATTTGGTCTCTATCCCCAGGTCGTCGCCCCGGAAATAGGCGAGTTGTATCTCCCCGGCGCCCTTTGCGAGCGGGAAGATGAAATTCAGGAATTCGTCGTACATGGCGCTATTTCTCCGCTGCGAAATACTTGTAAAACAGCGGGATGGTCTCCACGCCCCGGTCGAACTGCTCCAGCCCGTAGCTCTCGTTGGGCGAGTGGATCGCATCCTCCGCGAGCCCGAAGCCGATGAGCAGCGACTTGATGCCCAGGATCGACTCGAACCCGCTGATGATCGGGATCGAACCGCCCGAATAGAAGGGCAGGGGTTTCTTGCCGAAGGTCTCGGCGATGGCCTTCTGGGCAGCCTTGTAGGCCGGCATGTCGGTCGGTGCCACGTAGGGCATGCCGCCGTGCAGCGATTTCACTTTGACCTTCACGCTCTTGGGCGCTATCGACCTGAAATATTTTTCGAACAGCCTGCTGATCTTGCGATAGTCCTGGTTCGGCACCAGGCGCATCGAAATCTTGGCCGAGGCCTTCGACGGGATCACCGTCTTGGTTCCCTCCTCGGTGTAGCCGCCCCAGATGCCGTTGACGTCGAGCGACGGGCGTACGCCGGTGCGTTCCAGCGTCGTATAGCCCGCTTCACCCTCCACGTCGCCGATCGACAACGATTTCTTATAGCCCGCGAGGCTGAACGGGGCCTTGTTGAACGCCTTGCGCTCGGCAGGCGTCAGTTCGCGCACGTCGTCGTAGAACCCGGGGATCGTCACGCGGCCGTCCTTGTCCACGAGCTGTGCCACGAGGCGCGTCAATACGTTGGCCGGGTTGGCCACGGCGCCGCCGAACAGCCCCGAGTGGAGGTCTTTGTCGGGGCCCGTCACCTCGACCTCCATATAGGCCAGCCCGCGCAGGCCGCAGGTGATCGACGGGGTTTTCCACCCCAGCAGGCTCGTGTCCGAGACGAGGATCACATCTGCCTTGAGCAGTTCCTGGTGTTCGGTACACCATTTTCCAAGGCTGGCCGAACCGATCTCCTCTTCGCCTTCGCGCATGAATTTGAGGTTGCACGGGAGCGTGCCGGTGGCGAGCATCGCCTCCATCGCCTTGAGGTGCATGTAGGATTGCCCTTTATCGTCGTTCGCTCCACGGGCCCAGATACGCCCTTCCCGGATGACCGGATCGAACGGGCCGTTCGTCCATTCACCG
>OGPB01001483.1_pt1 | contig 13492 bp, 13 predicted proteins | sample 1552821 | NCBI WGS metagenome assembly OGPB01 (sample SAMEA2580192, study PRJEB22360) | human gut metagenome | biome: human gut; feature: human-associated habitat; material: faeces | place: Denmark | collected 2008/2010 | reverse complement strand
CAAAAATATTATAGATTATATCGTTATATTGAAGATTGTATACAAAAAAATCTTCTGCCAGATGAAGAGGATAATGTTTCTCTTCTGGCAAGTTCTCAGCAATGGAGCTCATCTCTTCGACAGTGCGTTTCCGAAATATCACAGAAAAAGTGGTATCCGCAGAGAAATAAAATTATATCATTGGGAATTCATTTAAACCTGGATGTGGATCAGATTAACGAAATGCTGGAGTTGGCGCAAATGGAAAAATTGTGTGCCAAAACGCCATTTGAAAATGCCATTATTTATGCGCTGGAGAATGCTAAACTTGAAGATCAAATACATTGCGATGGAACGAATGATTTATGTTTGTATGTGAGAAAAATTCTATTATCGCTTGAATTTGAAGGAGTTGAATTTTTTCTAAATGAATTGCCGGAAGAGGAATAAAGTAGTTTCAAGTGTAAGACGGTGAAAGAGATGTTTTTGGATGGTAACTTGAAATGAAAAGCGGTCTATTTGAAGGAATATAATGGTTGTATAACAAACAGGAAAGAAACATAACAAATAAACATTACTGGCAAGGTTTGAGTTGCCAGTACAGTAATAAATTACAGGGGGAAAAAAGATGACATCAGAGTTTATTCAAATCAAATGCCCAGGATGTGGTGCGGCAGTATCAACGAAGGATACGGAATGCGAATATTGCGGAAAACCGGTCATGATAAAAAATTTTAACAGCATTGCGTCTATGTCGATGCCGGAACTCAATAAATATGTGGGTTCCTATAAAAGAGAAATTGACAGAAATGGTGATAACAGTGCTATCAATAAATCAATAGCCATGTGTTATCTGAAACTTAAACAGTATAAACAGGCGGAGGATTATTTCCAAAAAGCGATGCTGGATGATTTTGATGATTCTGAAAATTATTTTTATGCGGCGGTTTGTTTATTAGAAGGGAAAAAAGCCTTTTTATCGAATAAGTCCACGATCACTCAGATTGAAACGTTTATCAATGATGCGATTTCGATTGAAAGTAAAGGTGTTTATTATTATTTTATGGCATATATTAAGTTCGATTATTATAAAAGAAAAAGTTTTCGAACAAAACCAGACTACATAGAATGTTTGAATCAGGCAATAAGAAATAATCTGAGCAGAATGGATGCGGAGCAGATGTTCAAAATTATTGGGGTTACAATGCCACACGAACTCGCATTTTAACAATGGATGATTGGTAAAGAATATTACGATAAAGAGGAAAAGAAGATGGCACTATTTAAGAGAAATCCAAACGAGGCAGATTATTATGGAGGAAAGAAACATTTTATTGATGTTATAAAAAACAATGGTGCTAACACGTACCTGTTTTGGCGGCAGCCAGAAGAAGACTTCAATACCCATTCCAAACTGATCGTCATGCCTGGGGAGACAGCAATTTTTGTGGAAGGTGGAAATATTGTTCAACAGTTTTCAGAAGGAACGTATGAGTTAACTACCAATAATTATCCATTTATCAGCAGATTAAAAAATGCGCTGTCTGGTGGGATCAGTACTTTTCATTGTGTAATATATTTTTTAAAAAATGCAGATAGCATGGAACTCAAATGGGGAACAGATGATCCAATTCAGGTAAGGGATAAGGTATATGGGATAAGGACTTCGGTTCAGGCAAGGGGTTCTTATAAAGTAAGAATTGAAAATCCTGCATTATTTCTGGAAAAATTAATTGGAAACAATGTAAGAGGATTGAATCAGAATGAGTTAAATAAATATTTCAAAAATGAGATGTTGATGCAGATTAAATCCTGTGTGAGCAAGTTCTTACTTTTGTATGAAAATGAATTCATTGGAATTGGTGCATATGCTGGCGAAATTTCAGAAGCAATTCAACCACAAATTAACGAAACAGTTTCAAAATATGGATTACGTTGTGTGAATTTTGCTATATCGTATATGGAGCCGGATCAAACAAAATACGATGCCATTGATGAGGCTCAAATTGAAAGAATAAAAAGAGAAAAACAGGGAATTGGAGAAAATGCTTTCATGAACCAGTTGGGTAGCAATTGGGACAAGATGAAGAGGGCATCTATTATAGAAACATTGGCTCAAAATGAGGGAGCAGGCAACATTACAGCTATGGGAGCAGGTCTTGGTATGGCTATGGGAGTTGGCAGTACAATTGGAAATATGGCGAATCAGGTTTTTCAAAATGCTTCGGAGACGCAGAACATGCAGTCATATGAGGATCCGATTGTTGTTCTTGAAAAGTTGAAAAAATTGCTTGCAGCTGGTCTTATCACGGAAGAAGACTACGATACTAAGAAAAAAGAAGTTTTGAGTAGAATGTAAGGGGAGGGAACATGAAATGGAAACAATGCCATATCTTGCAATTCGGAGTGCAGCAAGTCTTATTGTTTTAGAAAGAGGCTTTGTAAGAAATTATCCATTGGATGCGAAAAACCTCTGGAGAATAGGAAGAAAAAATCCGGAGACAGAAAATGATATTGAACTGGAGTCGAAAATAGTCAGTAGAAAGCATGGGTATATTCAGAATATCGATGGAGAATGGTACTATGTGGAAAGCGGAAGCCTGAATGGAACCTATTATAATGGAAAGAAAATTGCAATGAACGAAAATTCAGAATATGAAGCAGTGAAACTTTCCAATGGGGATATTCTTCGTGTTGATTCCGATAATCTGGAGAATCCGGAAGAAAGAGGCGTGCTTTTGATATTTACAACAGAAGGAATTGGAAATCAGTGGAAGACAATTACTCTGCGTAAGGCAGAAACTGTTTTTGGAAGAAATGCGGAGTGTGATGTCACAATTCCCCTTTCTTATATCTCGGCACGTCATATGGTTGTGAGAAAAAAAGAAGCAGAGTATTTTTTGATGGACTGCGATTCCATGGCTGGAACCTGGGTCAATGGACAAGAAGTTCATGGAGAAGTTCCGCTGAAAGAAAAAGATACGATTTCCATTTGTGACTGTACTATGATTCTGACAGAAAATAAAATTATTTATAACATACCTGTTATCAGAAAAAATAAGAGCAATATGTCAGAAATGTCTCAGAATAGTATGGAAGAAAATAACTTGCAGGATAGACCAGTTGTTTTAGCAGCAGATATCAAGAGCAAAAAAGTGAAAAATAACCAAGGGTTTGGGAAAAAAGAACTGATTCGAGATATAAAAGTAGAAATTCGGGAAGGAACGCTTGTTGCACTGATTGGAGGAACTGGCGCTGGAAAATCTACAGTAATGAATTGCCTGAATGGATATGAGACAAATGGGATTGAGGGAAATATCAAGTATAAAGGCGTGGATTTAATAAAAGACTTTAATCGTATGAAGTATCTGATCGGCAACGTTCAACAAGGGGATGCTTTTCATGAAGAATTAACAGTCGAGCAGGAACTTACAAATGCGGCGGGGATGAAATTACCGAGAGATACTTCAAAAAAAGAAATTGCAGACCGCGTTAACATGACATTAAAGCAACTGGGAATAGAAAATGTCCGAAAGAATCAAATTGCAAAGTGTAGTGGGGGCGAAAGAAGAAGAGTTAATATCGGAATAGAACTTGTGGCAGACCGACAGCTTTTGTGTTTAGATGAACCAGATGCAGGACTGGATCCGGGAAACAAGAAAAAATTATACGAAACATTAAGAAATTTGGCACATAACGAAGAGAAAAGCATTCTGACAATTATTCATGATGTCTCGGAAATAGATCTTTTTGATCAAATGCTTGTGCTGAATAAAGTAGATAATGTAGGAAGATTAGCTTTTATGGGAACGCCGCAGGAAGCCAGAAAGTATTTTGAAACGGATGAAATCAAGGATGTCTACGATATTATGGAAAAAAATCCGGGAAAATACATTTTTAAGGGGGATGGGACAAATGAATGATAATTTAGAAAAAAAGCCAAAGAGAATCGGCGCATTTAAAGAATTTAAAATTTTCATGACGGAATATGTGCAGGTCATTATGGGAAAAAAGAAAGATTTGTTGATATCCCTTATGTTTCCTGTTCTGGCAGCAGCAATTGTAATCTGGATTGCCGGAGAAAATATGTTTGTTCATTATGATGGAACAAAGTCAGGAAGTTTTGTTATTGTAAGTGCTGCAATCTGGGGAGGTTTATTCAATTCGATTCAGACTATTGTAAAAGATAGAAAAAATATTAAAAGAAACTATATTGCAGGAGCCAGAATAAGATGTTATACAGCTTCGCGGGCTTTTGTGCAGTTTGTATTATGTATTATTCAAAGTGCGATTTTAACATTAAGCTATGTGGGTGTAGCGATAGTATATGGGAATGAGTTGCCGGAAACAGGAATTCTGACCAATTATCCCATGGTGGAATTCTATATTAGCATTTTTTTGTTAATGTATGCCGCGGATGCAATGGGAATTATGATCTCCTGCCTTGTGAAAAAAGAAGAGGCAGCGAACGTGCTGGCTCCATATATTTTGATCGTGCAATTGATCTTTTCAGGAATTCTTTTCGCAATGGAAGGAATGGCAGATTACATTTCCTACGTCATGATAAGTCGTTGGGGAATGGAGGCACTTGGAAGTATTGCCAATTTAAATGATCTTCCGTTAAAAATTCAAATGACCGTACCAACCGTGCCGCATGAGTTTGAAAGCAGGTTTGATTCTACGCCGGAACATCTGCTTACCGTATGGGCGGTATTGTTTGGATTCATTGTAGTATTTTTACTGGTTGGAAATATTTTGCTTCACCGAGTTTCCAAGGATACGAAAGGTTAAAGAAATTTTCGGGGTGAAATGTGGAAGAAAACAAAAAAATAATTGGTTACGTAATCAGTAATAAAGGGAAAGTAAGAGAAAATAATGAAGACAACTATCTGCTTGGAAACTGTATCAATGCGGAAAGCCAGGATGAAAATGAAGCTCACTTGTATCAGTCAGCGGGGCATTGGATTTGCGTTGGCGTTTTTGATGGAATGGGAGGTGAAGCAGATGGAGAAGTGGCTTCGAGTGTTGCGGCACAGACCTTTCAGGAAAATACAATGAATTTGCAGATACTGGACAAAGATAAAATTACTGTGTTGATCGAGAAAACCTTTTTGAAAGCAAATAAAGCTGTCATTGAGAAAAGAAAGAATGGCATAAGCGGGACAACAGGAACTGTAATTGCAACAGATGGAAATCAGTTTCGGATTTTTCATCGTGGAGATAGCAGAGTCTACATTGAGCGAAATAAGAATTTGTATGTTGTATCAAAAGATCATACTCTTGCACAACTTAAAATGGATATTGGTATTTACCGGACAAGTGAGGAAGTGCTAGAGAGAGAAAATCATCAGCTCACACAATTCATAGGAATGGATACAGGCGGAGATTCCCTTCCATATGAGAGTTCATGGATTAAATGGGAAGATAATGACAGAATTCTTATATGCAGCGATGGGTTGTATGATATGTGTGCCCCTGATACAATTTTGAAATGCCTTGCACAGTGCAGTAGCGTAGAGAAAACAGCAAAATTATTGCTTCAACATGCACTGGAGCGTGGAGGAAGAGATAACGTAACGATTGCTGTTCTTCAACGAGTATAAAAATAGATGTTTAAGGAGTAATGGAATGGAGAAGAAGAGCCAGATATCAGCGTATGAAAAAGAATTTCCTGGATGGAAAATAGGTAAATTTCTAGGAAGAGGATCTGGTGGAAACACTGTTGTATATGAGATTTATAGAGAAAACTATGATTTGTCCGAACATGATGCTTTAAAAGTTGCAAAAATTATGGATGATGAAATTGGCATGAGAAAAATGACGGACGAATATAGAGAGAAGTATAAATCCCAAAGAGACGAGAAAAAAGAAAAAGCAATGAATGAAGTCCGATTAATGAATATGATGCAGAATTGCAGCAATATTGTATCATATCAGGACTGGAAGATAGCTGAAATAGAAGAAGAGGACTATACAACAGTTGAGCTTTTAATTCGTATGCATATCTATACAGACTTAGATACTATATTCAAGACGCATGGAGTATCAGTGTGTGATATTGTTAAGATAGGTATTGATATATGTGAAGCATTGCAGCAGTGTCATGCGAAAGGTATTATTCACAGAGACATTAAACCAAGCAACATATTTTATGATGATGAAAGATACTTACTTGGGGATTTTGGCATTTCAAGAATTCTCGAGAATGGCGAGCTTGCACAGACGAATCAGGGAACAAAAATGTATGCAGCACCAGAGCAATTTAAAAGATGTGAAACATCAGGCTATGGGCATTTAGTTGACATTTATAGTCTGGGTCTGACCTTATATGGACTGGCTAATAATGGCATTCTTCCATTCCAAAACAGAAATCAATCAGATGATGTGGCAATGCAAATGCGTGTGCTGGGAAACCAAATCGAACCGATCAAAAATCTTGATCAAGAGCTAAACAGAATCATTTTGAAAGCATGTGCTTATTTGCCCGAGAACAGATATCAAAGCAGCGAGGAGATGGAATTTGATTTAAAAAAATTCGGAAAGAAAATTTTTCCATCAAACAGCAAGTTAATAGAAAAAATTGCAAAAACAGACTTTGTGACAGAGCACCAGATGCATTACATGAAAAATTATGCTACGGATCAGGCAATGAGAAAAGCAGAAGTATCTGACTGGGATACAGAGTCTGCATTGAAAGGTGATACAAAACAGCAGAAGGGTGCTACGACAGAATCAGCATTGCATGCTGCAGGAGATTCTGAATATGCAACAGAGTCCACACTACAACAAGAGAGAACACAAGAGTATACAACAGAATCTGTAATGCAAGCAAAACAACAGGATTTTGCAACAGAGTCTGTGTTGCAAAATGTTACAGAACGAAATTATGCAACGGAGTCCGTGCTACAAAAAGAAAATTTCCAGAACTATGCAACAGAGCCGATATTGGGAGAAATGAATTTCCAGAATGATACAACCGAACCAGCATTGCACGTTAAGGAAGAAAAAAGAAAGAGTGAGACACAGAAGAAACAGGAATCTGGTTTGCAGGATCCGGAATTAGGACGAGCTTTGGCTTCTATTGATACTGCAGAGATAAATGAAATAACAAGCGCGGAGTCATTCGGGAATGTGCGTTCAAGTGAAATTCCGTATGAAGAACTTCGAAAAAAAGCAGTGCTGGAAATGAAAAAAGGAAATTATAAACAGGCGTTTGCGTATTTTGCAACTTTGGCTGAAAAAGATGATTGGGAGTCTATGTATAATGAGGTTACAAAGTTGTACAAGGAGGAAGCCACTGTTGCAAAGAGAGGTGAAGAAGCAATATTCTGGCTGGAAAAATGTGTTGAGAATTGCAAAGACAGCTGGAATATTTCGCTGATAGAATTTCAATTGGGCAATATTTATGCAAAGGGAATTGGTGTCAAAAAGAATCATAAAATTGCAGAAAAATATTACAGAAGCAGTGCTTCGAAAGGGAATCCATATGCCAAAAAGAAATTTGTTGCTGGAAAATATGTAAAATAGGGCGGGTGATTTTATGAGTACAAAACAGATTATGAGAACAATGGTTTATTGTGGTTATTTACTGATTTACAATTTGATTTTTTTCTTTATTATGGGAAATCAAAATTCAGCATCAGACTGGATCGCATATGTTTTTGTATGGATCGCAATCATAATTTCTTACGTTGCGCCATTATACTGCAAAAACTATAAAAGAATACCGGAGAATCTTGTTACAAATTATACATATTCCTGGATCTATTCTACAGTGACGATTCTTTTCAATGCAATGGTTATTTTGATCAGAATAACCAATTTACCGATGGTATTGAGTGTTAACCTGATCTTTTGTGTTGTTTATATGCAGCAGCTTTTTATTAGTCTCAGAGTAAATTATCATGTGGAAACAAATCTTGAAAGGACGGATTCCGAAAGAGAATTTGTGAGAGGAATATCCAGAGAATTGCAGATGTGTCGAGATCTAGTAAATGATACCGGATTAAAAGATGAAATCGAAAAGGCATATGATGCCGTCAGATGCTGTCCGATTCGATCAAATGATGTGGTTATGAATTATGAACTTGAAATTATTGAGCTTACCAAGACATTAGAAAAGAAAATTGATAACAATGAGCTGCAGGAAATCAAGGAAATTGTTTCAAAAATCATCAATCTTGTGAATAAGCGAAATGCATTATTATAGGTGGCCGCGAGAATGAGCATAAATAAAAAGAAAAAAAGTGCAGGTATCGCAGGAATTTGCATAATAGTTTTGGCGATCATAGGAGCTATTCTTTATTTTAAATATTATCCGTACATGCGATTGAAACAGGAGATGAACAGTCTTTTAAATACGGAATATACATACCATGTGAATTGTAAGGTTGAAGGAATGAATCTGAAATTACTTGGAGATTCCTTTCAGGGTTCGATTGATGGAAACAAGGGAAAAGAAGTTTTATATGGCGATATTAAATATAACGACATAACCTATCTGAAACTTTATGCGAATAAAGAAGGGAAAATGGTATTTGATGTCAGTCCATTGATTCAGGAAACATTGGATAAGGTATCTACGAATAATTTTATCGGAAATTCGGTGCGTAAATTATTTCAGAATGACGTAAGAATTTCATATGATCAGATAGAATACCTGCTTGATGAAAAAATTGTCTCAATAGAAGATGAAGGTGTTTCCAGAAATTTATTGGAGCAAATAGCTGATGGAAAAAAGAAAGATTATACGATTTTCCAGAACAAAAAGGTCGAAAGTCAAGATAGACTTCTTGGCGATAACGCTTATTACTTTGATATTACCTTAGATGATTATGATACGAAAATCAGAGTAGGTATTCCCAAAAAGAGCCAGGATAACAGGATTTCCATGATGATATATGCAGGTCAGATTACATGGAGCTTTGTTTGTGATTATATCGATGCAGAGATAGCAGAAATTGAGATGCCAGCGAGCACAGTTTCAGATGATACCATTGAAACTTTAAAGTCTATCTATTCTATGTATCTGGAATGGAAAGAAAAACAGGAATAGGATATTGCGATGCGACGGAAAGAATCATAGTAAATGAATAGATTTAAATTATCAGAAAATCTGTTCGTTTAAAGATGATAAGACACAAATCATCAGGGAGGGAGGACAGAGTTATATTTTGTGTCATCAAAAGAAAAAAGAAGGGAGAAACACCATGAAGTGTCCAAATTGTGGTAAAGAATTAAATCCAGGAGATAAGTTCTGCAAAGGATGTGGAACAAAAGTGGAAGGAAATTTAGCTGGAGCAGGAACAACAGAGAAAGGAGAAACAAACACGTTTTCTGAAAATGATTTTCAGACACCAGAGGGGTCAGAAGAAAGAACAACAAATATTGGAAAAGTAAATTATCTGATCAGAAGTTTCTTCTTCGGTTTGGGTGATGTTGCAATGATATCTGTGATTTTGTATAGTGTGTGCAGCATGCTGAAGGGTACATTTGGAAGTTCTTATTATGGAACTACAAATGCATTTGGATTTTTTTTCGGTTTTTTAGAGGTGATCGCTGGTATTGCTTTTTTTGTATCACTGGGAATTACAATATACACAAGAGTAGTTGGCTCCGGCAAAGAGAATGTTGATGAGGCAATGCAAAAATCATTTGCAATGCTGGAAAAACGTGTGCTACATAAACTCAATGTTGACATGGAACAGATCAGTGAGGTAGAACCAATTGTTATTGGCGGCATGGGTCTTTCTCCGGATGAAATCAGCGATGGCACAGCAACAAAACATAAACTGATAGCAAAGTTTGGGAAGATATTTACCAAGGATCCTGTTGAAGGATATCGTTTGGGAATAGATGGAGTGCCAAGATATTCTCTTGTGCAGACTACGATATATGCATTTACAGACTCGCAGTTGTTAGTATACAGTGGTAATATGGATATTGCTACCGGAGCAGTGTATAAGGAAAGTGCTGACGAAATTTTTTATAAAGACATTAATAGTATAGCACGAGAAGAAGTAATGAAGAAAATCAAAATTGGTATATTTAAAAAACGGTATTATACGGTGAAGTATGTTACGTTTGATGTATGTGGTATTCAGAAACGAGTATCATTTGATTCGAGAATTACTCCAAACGCGGAGGCTAGCTTAACTGGTATGGAGAGTTATATCAGAGAAAAGAAGTTTTAAAAACAGTGCAGAAGTTAAGAGAGCAGAAGAAAGTTACGGTTATACTGATCACACATTATATGGAAGAAGTGGTCGATGCAGACAAGATTTATGTTATGGATCACGGGCATGTAGTGATGGAAGGAACACCGAAAGAAATCTTCTCTCAGGTCGATACATTGAAGCACTACAGATTAGATGTTCCGCAGGTGACGATTCTTGCGGACGAGCTTAAGAAACGAGGACTTGACATTCCGGATGGAATTTTGACGAAGGAAGAACTGGTGGAGGCATTATGTCAATTAAAATAGAACATTTGAATTATGTATACAGTGAAGGCACAGCCTACGAAAAACATGCGTTAAAAGACATTTGCCTAGAGATTCCACATGGAGAATTTGTGGGGATTATCGGACATACAGGTTCCGGAAAGTCTACGCTGATCCAGCATCTGAATGGACTGATCAAAGGAACAAGCGGAGCCATCTATTATAATGGAGAGAACATTTACCAGGATGGGTACGATATGCGGGCACTCAGAAGCCAGGTGGGACTTGTGTTTCAATATCCGGAGCATCAGTTATTTGAAATAGATGTGCTGACGGATGTGTGTTTTGGACCGAAGAATCAGGGATTGTCACAGCAAGAGTGTGAGGCACGGGCGCTGGAGGCATTGAAGCTTGTAGGATTAAAAGAAAAATATTATAAATCATCACCATTTGAACTCTCAGGAGGGCAGAAGCGAAGAGTTGCAATTGCCGGGGTACTGGCAATGCGTCCGAAGGTGCTTGTACTGGACGAGCCGACTGCGGGATTAGATCCGAAGGGGCGCGACGAGATTCTGGATCAGATTGCATATCTGCACAAGGAATCGGATCTGACGGTTATTCTGGTTTCCCATAGTATGGAGGATATCGCCAGATATGCGGATCGGTTGATTGTGATGAACAGTGGTGAAGTGATGTATAACGATACCCCGAAAAATGTGTTCGCACATTATCAGGAACTGGAGAAGGTCGGACTTGCAGCACCGCAGGTGACATACATTATGCATGATCTGAAGATGAAAGGATTACCGGTAGGTGTGACTGCTACAACTGTAGAAGAGGCAGCAGATGAGATTATGCATGCATTAGGAAGACAATAGCAAAAAAAGATAAAAGGCTTGTAAATAGATATTGGAGATATAAAAATGATTCGAGACATTACAATAGGACAATATTATCCGGCAAAAAGTATATTGCACAGACTGGATCCAAGAGTGAAGGTTGTATCCACACTTTTATTCTTGATTTCATTATTTCTGTTTCGGAGTATTCCAGGATACATCATTGCGACCGCATTTCTTGTGATGGTAGTACGTTTGTCAAAAGTACCGTTTGGTTATATTGTGAAAGGTCTGAAGCCGATTATCATGATTCTGATGTTGACGGTATTATTTCAGTTGTTCCTGACAAGAGGCGGTGCCACATTAGTTCACTGGTGGATCTTTACAATCACAGAAGAAGGACTGGTAAATGCAGTGTATATGGCGATCCGATTGATTTATCTGATTATTGGATCATCATTAATGACATTTACAACGACGCCGAATGAGCTGACAGATGCTATTGAGAAGCTGCTTGGACCGTTGAACAAAATTCATATTCCGGTTCACGAAATCGCTATGACAATGTCTATAGCACTTCGCTTTATCCCAATTCTTCTGGAGGAGACGGACAAGATTATGAAGGCACAGATTGCCAGAGGTGCAGATTTTGAAAGTGGGAATATTGAGTCTGCTATTGTGGGGATTGGTCTGAATCTGTTTCCCGGAGAAGAAATTCCAGAGGAACTGGAAAATATTGCCGGAGCGTTGTATGATACAGAGGAAGAGGCTGGCAGAGCAAACAGGAACAGGCTGATGGCACAGATCGTAAATCATCTGCTGAAGGAAACCGAGGAGCTATCCCTTTCGCAGGTGTATATACAGCAGAATTTTATTTTGGGAAGGGAAATACAGATTCAGGATTCTGGAAATCTTCGGAAAGCTACTGCGATGGCCATATGCCCGGATGGCAGACTTCTAGTGAAGGAGGCTGACGGGAGTGAGAGCAAGCTGTCTTACGGAGAAGTATCAGTAGTCCTGCCGGAAGGATAGATAGCCAGACAAAAGTGGAGGATACAGTAGATGACAGAGACACAGAGACTATATTATGAAGACGTATATATCAGGGAATTTCAGGCACAGGTGTTGGCGTGTCAGGCTGCAGGGAAAGGATATGCGATTCTGCTTGACAGAAGTGCTTTTTACCCAGAGGGAGGCGGACAGCCCAGTGATACCGGTATATTAGGCGGAATAAATGTTAAGGAAGTTCATGAGAAGGATGGAGAGTTAGTTCATTATACAGATGGGCCTTTGGAAGTTGGTATGGATGTAATAGGAAAAATTAACTGGGGCAGAAGATTTGACCTTATGCAGCAGCATTCCGGAGAGCATATTGTAAGTGGGCTGGTACATGAAGCATTTGGATATGACAATGTGGGATTCCACATGGGAAGCGATGTGATCACCATCGATTTCAACGGAATGCTGGATGAAGAACAAATGGCCGAAATCGAAGCGAAAGCGAATCAGATTATCTGGGAAAATCAAGAAGTTGAGATTTTTTATCCTACAGAGCAGGAACTTAAAAATCTGGATTACAGAAGTAAGAAAGAGCTTTCCGGATGGGTTCGTATTGTGCGCTTCCCGGGAGCAGATACCTGCGCATGCTGTGGAACTCATGTGACGCGTACTGGAGAAATTGGAATGGTGAAGCTGCTTTCTGTAGTGAAATTCCGTGAGGGGGTTCGTATGGAAATGCTGTCAGGTAAGCGAGTGCTTGATTATCTGAACATGATAAATGAACAGAATCGTCAGATTTCCGTGAAGCTGTCTGCGAAAATGGACAAAACAGCGTCAGCGGTAGCAAGGCTTCAGGATGAAAATTTTGCTCTGAAGGGAAGCGTACATGCGTTAGAAGAAGAATTTATCGTTGGCGAAGCTGCTAAATGGAAAGAAAAAGAGAATGTGCTTTTATTCCAGGAAGGAATGGAAGCAGGAAGCGTTCAGAAGCTTACAGATGCAATTTTACAGGTCTGTAAGGGGCGTTGTGCAGTATTCTCCAGGAATGCAGATGGAAGCTATAAGTATGCTATGGGAGAAAAAGACGGAGACTTACGTCAGTTTACAAAAGAGATGAATGCAGTATTGAATGGCAGGGGAGGCGGTAAGCCTTTCTTTGTACAGGGGTCTGTGCAGGCTTCCGAGAAAGAAATTCGAGCCTTTTTCGAAAATAAATAGCAGTTGTTCAGTTCCT
>OGPB01001470.1_pt1 | contig 13559 bp, 10 predicted proteins | sample 1552821 | NCBI WGS metagenome assembly OGPB01 (sample SAMEA2580192, study PRJEB22360) | human gut metagenome | biome: human gut; feature: human-associated habitat; material: faeces | place: Denmark | collected 2008/2010 | reverse complement strand
TTAATTCCATATTGGCTTCCCAATATGACTTTAATGTTCCTACATCTTTCCAATATCCTGTATATTCATATGCAAAAATTCTTTTTCCTTCTCTGTGAACATATGGAATAATATGCATACCAAAGTCACAATTAGGCTGGTCTTTAAGCTTAATCAATGCTTCTCTAAGAACCGGCCAGCTAAATATGTAGATACCCATTGATGCAAGATTACTCTTTGGATGTTCCGGCTTCTCCTGGAACTCTGTAATCTTGTGATCCTCATCTGTAACTACTACACCAAATCTGCTTGCCTCCTCAATTGGAACAGGCATTGCTGCAATTGTAACATCTGCCTTATTAGCCTTATGATAATCAAGCATAACCTCGTAGTCCATCTTATAAATATGGTCACCTGACAAAATAAGTATATAATCAGGATTATATGAATCCATATAGTCTAAGTTCTGGAAAATGGCATTGGCTGTACCTGTATACCATTCAGTGTTCTTACTTTTTTCGTATGGCGGAAGAACCGTAACGCCTCCAATATTACGATCTAAGTCCCATGAAATACCAATTCCAATATGGGAGTTAAGTCTAAGTGGCTGATACTGTGTTAACACACCTACTGTATCCACCCCTGAATTAATGCAGTTACTTAATGGGAAGTCAATAATGCTGTATTTCCCGCCGAAGGATACAGCTGGCTTCGCTACTTCTGAAGTCAAAACTCCAAGACGGCTTCCCTGTCCGCCCGCCAATAACATGGCGATCATTTCCTTTCTAACCACAAAATCACCCCTTTGTTCTTTAATTGTTGTGTTATCAGTTCACCAAGCGCCTGTCATCAAGTGAAATAAACTGTCTAACAGTGAAGGCACATAAGTGCAGTCTTGTGAATAGGCGTTTGGGGAACTGTAATCTTTTAGTACTTGTCGTTATTATAGCACATCTCTTTCAAAAAGTGAACAATTTACAGAAAAAAAATTATGCATTTTTATTTATTTGTTACAGTTCACGCGTCGGGTTACGAATGCCCTTCGGTGCAATGGTTTCGTCGCCGGACCAAACTCCGCAGGTTCCTGTTAGGTTCTTTCTTATTATACATTACTTTGAAAGACCTGCTCCAAGTGTCCGCCTCGTGAAATCCATTCACCTTCGGGCTTTGCTGTAAATATTAGTTTATCCGTGAACTATAACTCTTTCTGCACCATATATACTGATGGTGCAAATATTGGTTGTGACTTTTATTTTTGTGTGGTATGATAGTACTATTGTTTATAATATCATTGCACAGGGTTTTTGACAACCCGTCAGCTTTACGAAAGGATTTTATTTATGGACGAAAATAAAAAATATCACAATCCAGATGATGATGGCATCAATAATGAAAGCGATAACGACACCTATGATCCATATGAGGAATATGTAAAGGATAAGGTTCATGAGGAGCAAAAGGAGGAGTATGGTGATTCCTATGCGCGCTATACTGATCCGCAGATGGGTCCTGAGGATGATAGAGGCCGTTCCTACAAACCACATCACAGACGTGCTACTAATCTTGAGAAGATTGGCTTCGCAATGAGTATTGCTGCTTTGATCTGCTGTTGCTGTGCTAATATTTATTTGACGCTTGGTGTTTCTATCATGTCTCTTGCTGTTTTAATCTGTTCTCGCTTTTTTGCAAATGAGGATCATCACTTTCACCCTATTGCAATTACTGGAATTATTATCAGCAGCATCTCTATTGTGATTGTTGCGTTTATCCTCTTCTTCTATCTTGTTCTCTATCCACAGCTGTTAGAGGATCCAACTTACCGCGATATGCTCAAGCAGATGCAGGATCTTTTAAATAATAAGGCAAATTCACTGCTTCCTTCTGAGTCTGGCGCAGTAGAAGTACCAAACACAGTTCCGATGCCAACAGGCAATGGGGATACAATCTAAAATTTAAAAATACGGCACAGCCTATGGTTTACCCCATTAGCTGTGCCGCATTTTTTATGATAAAATTAAGAAAAAACAATAATACCGTTGCCCATAAATGCCAGCTTCGATATTTGAAGCCTCTAATACGTCCTTTTGACAGATAGTGAAGACTTTGCCAGCACAAAAATATAATTGTCCATACGGCAAGATATGGTACTGCCGGATGATAACAAATACTGTCAAACAGCCTGCCACAAAGAAGCGCCTTTACTGCTCGTGTGCCGCCGCAGCCTGGGCAATACCAGCCAGTGAGGCTATAAATAAAGCATGGTGCCCCCTGTGCGATCCATTCAAGATCAAGCACATGCAAAATGCCAAGGCCGCCAACAAAAATAATTATACCAGCCACTATAATGCAAAAGAGGACATCTTCTGTCCTCTCTGCATGATCTTTATTTTTATGATCCATAATCATTCTTACTTTGCCAAACGAATTACACTTACAACTGGATAGTTTTCGCACAGCGCATCAAACTCATTTTCAGTCCACTCTGCTGTAATAAGTCCAAACTCATCTGCAATACCAGCATCTACGATCTGCTTTGCCTTAAAGCTTTCTGCCACTGCATTTGCATCTGTTCCCTTTACACGCACAAAGTAGCTGTGTGTTGATTTTAAATGATCTGAAACAGTCATCTTTCCCGGCTCATATGGTGCAATCTCGGTGATCTTTGGATTTCTTGCTGCATTTACAACATCTGCCACTACAGCGGAAGCTGTTGGAAGCTTTCCTGCTCCTGCACCATAAAACATCAAATCACCCATGCACTCACCGCGAACAAGGATTGCATTCATTACGTCATTAACTGCAAAAAGCGGATGCTCGTTTGTGATCATAACAGGGCATACCATTGCACTGATACTGCCATCCTCTTTCTTTTTGCTTGTTCCGAACAGCTTGATACGGCTGCCAAGAACCTTTGCATATGCAAAATCAGCTGATGTGATCTTTGTAATACCCTCAGTATAAACATCCTCGTAATCTACATATCTGCCAAATGCAAGTGAAGACAAAATTGCAATCTTTCTGCGCGCATCATGACCCTCAACATCTGCTGCTGGGTTTCTCTCTGCATAGCCTCTCTCCTGTGCATCCTCAAGGACTGCATCATAGTCAAGACCATCTTCACTCATCTTGGTTAACATATAGTTTGTGGTGCCGTTTAGAATACCTGTAATCTCGGTTACTGCATCGGAAGTGATACTTGAAACAAGAGGACGAATAATCGGAATGCCGCCGCCTACACTTGCCTCAAATAAAAAGCTTACATGATGTGCCTTTGCAATCTCAAGAAGCTCTGGACCATGCGCTGCAACAAGCTCCTTATTGGAGGTTGCAACATGCTTTCCTGCCTCAAGACAAGCCTTTACGAAGGCATATGCCGGCTTTGTTCCACCCATAGTCTCAACAACAATTGAAATTTCTGGGTTCTGTGTAATCAGATTAATATCCTTTACTACCTTATCTTCCATCACGTCGCCTGGGAAATCGCGAAGATCAAGTACGCATGCCGGCACGATCTCATCTCCTGCCTTTTTTGCGATTGTTTCCTTATTCTTCAGCAATACCTGCACAACTCCTGAACCGATATTTCCATATCCTAACACTGCTACCTTAATCATACTTATGTCCAACCTTTCCAGTTATGTGATTTTTGAGCTTTGAGGGTCTTTTACTCTCCTGTGTCCTCAGATACCTTCTCTCCTGTAGACAGCCATCTTAAATAAGCGCTGATAAACAGATCGATGTCTCCATCAAGCACAGCGCCTGCATTTCCGCTGCTGGCACCAGTACGATGATCCTTTACCATCGTGTATGGCTGAAGTACGTAAGAGCGAATCTGATTTCCCCACGCGATGTCTTTTACCTCACCGCGGATACCGGAAATCTTTTCTTCATTTTCCTGCTGCTTTAACATATACAGCTTTGCCTTTAACATCTGCATTGCCTTGTCCTTGTTCTGGAACTGGGAACGCTCATTCTGACAGGTAACAACGATACCAGTCGGAAGATGCGTAATACGAATTGCAGATGAGGTCTTGTTGATATGCTGTCCACCGGCACCACTAGAACGGTAGGTATCGATACGAAGATCATCATCATTGATCTCAACATCAAGATCTTCCTCGATCTCCGGCATAACATCACAGGAAACGAAAGAAGTCTGACGCTTTCCTGCTGCGTTAAACGGTGAAATACGAACCAGTCTGTGAACACCCTTCTCAGACTTTAAATAACCGTATGCGTTCTCACCATTTACCTGGAAGGTAACTGACTTAATTCCAGCCTCATCACCATCAAGCATATCGAGAACTTCTACTGAGAAACCATTTCTGTCAGCGTAACGTGTATACATACGATACAGCATACCAGACCAGTCACATGCCTCAGTACCGCCGGCACCTGCATTCAAACGAATGATGGCATTATTTTTATCATACTCACCATTTAACAGTGTGCTAAGTCTGAGTGCTTCAAGGTTTGTTGTGAACTCATCAAGAGACTCCTGAATGACAGGAATAACCTCTGGATCGTTCTCCTCGTAGCCCATCTCAATAAGCTCACTAATATCGTCATACTGAGTAGACAATGTTGTGTAGCTCTTTACGGTATCTTCCAGACTCTTTAACTCTTTTGTCATCTTCTGAGAACGCTCTGGGTCATCCCAGAAATCAGGAGCTTCCATATAACGTGAAAGCTCTGCAATTCTCTCTTTTTTGGCATCCAGATTTAAAGAAGCACCAAGCTCCTTTAACATCGGGACATAAGTAGACAGTGTGTACTTAAACTGATCTAACTCTACCACTTTTCTTCCTCTACTTTCTTTAATTCAAATTCAATATGTCAAGTTCAATATATCTTGGCGTCATTTACTCAGCGAATCTTCCGCAGCACTGCTTATATTTCTTGCCAGAGCCGCATGGACACGGATCGTTTGGCTGAATCTTCGGTGCATTTCTGCGAACCGGTGCCTTCACGCCGCTGTCATCCTTGTTTGTTCCTGTTACCTTTGCTACCTGCTCACGCTCCTCTGGCTTTTCAACCTTTACGCGGAACATCATCTTGACAGTATCCTCACGGATGCTTGCCATCATCTCGTTGAACATGTCGTAGCCTGCCATCTTATATTCATTGAGCGGATCGCGCTGTGCATATGCCTGAAGACCGATACCCTGACGCAGCTGATCCATATCGTCGATGTGATCCATCCACTTGCGGTCGATGGTCTTTAACAGAACAACACGCTCTGCCTCTCTCATGCTCTCTGGATCCGGGAACTCGCTTTCCTTGTCTGCATAAGCCTGCAGTGCCATCTCTGTAAGAGTTTCCTTTAATGCTGCCTTCTTCATGTTCTTTGTTTCATCTGCTGACGGCATATATTCGGTAAGCGGAATGATGGAACGAAGCTCGATATTTAACTGAGTGAAATCCCAATCCTCCGGTGCCTGCTCATCTGAGATTGTGCGGTCTACAACCTGGCTGACGATATCTCTAATCATCTTTAAGATAACATCCTTCATGCTCTCTCCATCAAGAACCTGACGGCGCTCCTTGTAGATGATTTCACGCTGCTCATTCATGACCTCATCATACTTTAAGACATTCTCACGAATACCGTAGTTGTTGCCCTCGATCTTCTTTTGTGCCTTCTCAATTGCAGATGTTAACATCTTGTGCTCAATCTGCTCGCCATCCTGAACACCAAGCGCATTGAACATGCTCATGATCTTTTCTGAACCGAACAGACGCATCAGATCATCCTCAAGGGAAATATAAAATCTGGATTCACCAGGATCACCCTGACGACCGGAACGACCTCTTAACTGGTTATCAATACGTCTTGACTCATGACGCTCTGTACCAATGATCTTTAATCCGCCAAGCTTTCTTGATTCCTCATCAAGCTTGATATCTGTACCACGTCCTGCCATATTAGTTGCAATTGTAACAGAACCATGCACACCTGCGCCTGCAACGATCTGAGCCTCTAGCTCATGATACTTTGCATTCAATACGTTATGCGGAATACCGCGTCTTTTTAACATGCCGCTTAAAAGTTCAGAAGTATCAATATTTACTGTACCAACAAGTACCGGCTGTCCTTTCTTGTAGGTCTCCTCAACCTCGTCGCATACTGCCTTATATTTTTCTTTCTTTGTCTTATAAACAGCATCCTCAAGATCCACTCTCTGTACCGGCTTGTTTGTCGGAATTTCAACAACGTCCATTCCATAAATATCACGGAACTCTTTCTCCTCTGTGATCGCAGTACCTGTCATACCACTCTTCTTGTCATACTTATTAAACAGGTTCTGGAATGTGATTGTTGCCAGAGTCTTACTCTCTCTTCTTACCTTCACATGTTCCTTCGCCTCGATTGCCTGATGCAGACCATCAGAGTAACGACGTCCCGGCATGATACGTCCTGTAAACTCATCGACGATCATAACTTCACCATCCGGAGTTACAACATAATCCTGATCACGGAACATCAGATTGTGTGCTCTGAGTGCAAGGATAATATTATGCTGGATTTCCAAATTCTCCGGATCAGCAAGGTTTTCGATGTGGAAGAACTTCTCTACTTTCTTCACACCATCTTCTGTCAGGTTAACTGTCTTCTCTTTCTCATCAACAATGAAATCACCCGTCTCTTCGATCTCTTCTCCCATGATGGCATTCATCTTGGAAAATTCACCGCTTGCCTCACCTCGTTCCAGCTGTTTTGCAAGAACATCGCAGGCTTCATACAGAGCTGTAGACTTTCCACTCTGTCCGGAAATGATCAAAGGTGTTCTGGCCTCATCGATCAAAACGGAATCGACCTCATCGATAACTGCATAATGCAATCCTCTCTGAACCAGCTGTTCTTTATAGATAACCATGTTATCTCTCAGATAATCAAATCCAAGTTCATTATTCGTTACATAAGTAATATCGCAATTATAAGCCTCTCGTCTCTCGTCATTGTTCATCTCATTGAGAACAACACCGACTTTGAGTCCTAAAAACTCATGTACTTTTCCCATCCACTCAGCATCACGCTTCGCCAGATAGTCATTAACTGTGACGATGTGAACACCTTTTCCGTCCAAGGCATTCAAATATGCCGGAAGTGTGGACACAAGTGTCTTACCTTCACCAGTTCTCATCTCTGCGATACGTCCCTGATGCAGGATAATACCACCAATCAACTGTACTCTATAATGGCGCATTCCAAGACTTCTGTAAGCACCTTCTCTTACTACAGCATATGCTTCCGGAAGGATATCATCCAGAGTCTCTCCCTCTTTCAGTCGTTCTTTAAATTCTTTTGTCTTTCCTCGAAGTTCTTCGTCTGAAAGCGCCTCCATCTCCGGCCCCAGTGCCTCGATGCGGTCTACGATCGGATAAATTCGTTTCAGCTCGTTCTCACTGTGAGTTCCGAAAATCTTTTCTATAATATTCATATTTCCGCAATTACTCCTTCTCTGAATTTTGATTTTGGTCTGAAATTCCACTCTGTTCTACATTCTATCACTATCCGCTCTTGAATTCAACAACTTCATAGAGTGTTAACATTCTGCGAATTTACAAGCGGAGTGATTAACAGTAACTACAAACTTCTGCATATGGAATTTTTCCTCCAAACAGATCAAGAGCGCTTCCGATTGTAAAGTCTACTTTTCCGCCGCTCTCTTTTCGAAATCTCTCCAGATCTTCCATTGATCCGATTCCACCGGCATAAGTGATTGGGATTCCGTCCCAGCTCCCAAGCATCCTTACTAATTCTGTTTCCATTCCGGCACCTTTCCCCTCCACATCTACACCATGGATCAGGAATTCATCACAATATTTTGAAAGCTCATTTAACACCTTGTGTGATAATGCAAGTTCTGTGAACTTCTGCCAGCGGTCAGTAACCACGTAAAATTTACCATCTTTTCTTCTGCAGCTAAGATCTAAAACCACATGTTCTTTCCCAACTGCAGCCACCAGTTTCTGAAGCCTCTCTTCATGAAAGATTCCGTCTTTAAACACATAAGAAGTCACGATCACATGGCTTGCTCCTGAATCTAGATATTCCTGTGCATTATCTGCTGTAATTCCACCACCGATCTGCATTCCACCCGGGTATGCCGCCAGAGCTCCCATCGCCTGCTTTTTCGTCGCCTCGTAGTATTCTGATCCAACTGGATTTAAAAGAATTATATGGCCGCCTTTCAGGTGATCTTTCTGATACTGTCTTGCATACCATGCTGCATCCAGTTCTGACGTAAAGTTTGTGCTGACCTGATTTCCTTCATCTTTCAGGCTTCCGCCCACAATCTGTTTCACTTTTCCATTATGTATATCAATACATGGTCTGAATCTCATCCTGTCTCTCCTTCTTTTAGAAAAATGCCGCAGTTCCGTTTCCGGCCTACGGCATATTGATCACTCGTTATTCTGCATCTTGTTCTGCACGCCATTCTCCTGCGTCAGATCATCGGCTGCATCATCGACACCATTTGTGATATCGTCTGTAACATCATCCACGCCATCCGTTACATCGTCAACCGCGTCATCTAGGATACTATCTCCATTCTGGTCTCCCGCATTATTTCCGGTATTATTACCATTTTCTCCACTTCCATCATAGTTTTCACCGGATGTCGCATCATTGAGATTGTCATTCGCTGTTCCTGTGTTGTTTCCACAACCAGCGAAACTGCAAAGCATCAGTACGCACATCACACAGACAAGCAATTTTCTTATTCTCCTCATTTTTCGTCTTCCTTTCAAATAAATATTGTGTCTTTACTATCTGCAATTTTTCAATATTTATTCAAAAGAAATTTTTTACAGTTTTGTCGCTTTGCTGCGAAGTTTCTCCATCGCTCTGGCCTCAATCTGACGTACGCGTTCTCTTGTCACATTCAGTTCATCACCGATTTCTTCCAACGTATGTGTTTTTCCATCTTCCAGACCAAATCTCAAGCGGATCACCTGACGTTCTCTGTCATTAAGAGACTCTAACAATTCCTGTACTTCTTCTTTTTGCACAAGCTGATTCATAGCATCTTCCGGCGTCGTTGCATCCTTATCTTCAACCATATCACCAAGATTATTCTCCCCATCTTCTCCTACCGGAGTTTCCAGTGAAACCGGATTCTGAAGATATGACAAAATCTCTTTTACAAATTCCGGTGATTTATCCTTCATCTCTGCTGCTATCTCTTCCGGTGTAGCCTCTCTTCCAAATTTCTGCTGAAGATCTTTTGAAATTTTCTGTACTTTCTTCATATTCTCTGCAACATGAACCGGCACACGGATTTCTCGTGACTGCTGATCGATTGCCCGCTGCATTGCTTCTTTGATCCACCAGGATGCATATGTGGAAAATCGATTTTCCTTTGTATAATCATATTTCTCTGCTGCATGCATGAGACCAATATTTCCCTCCTGGATCAGATCCATGAGTGTAATCCCTCTTCCAGTATAATGTTTTGCGAGAGATACCACCAGGCGTAGATTCCCCTCTTCCAGCTTTCTTCTTGCATCCTCATCTCCTGAAGCACTTTTACACCCAAGGTCCCTTTCCTCTTCTTCTGACAGCAAAGGGATCTGTCCAATCTCATTCAGATAGATTTTCAGCGGTTCTGTTACTTCTGTTCCTTCCGGAAGATTTAAGTCTTTTTCCATTCTAGTAATCCTTTCTATCTTCAGTCCTAATTCAAGAATGCCTCGGCATTCTTGCTGCGAGGTGCGCGTCATGCAATTGCATGACATACTTCTACTGCGCACCTCTGCAATCCTGCCGGAGGCTATATCAGCATAAACAATTATTTACAGTTTTTCTATAATCTGACCATTTCTGTACGACGCCAGCAGCCATTCAAGATCTTTAATCTGTTCTTTTAATTTCCTTCCAGCGTCGGTGTCACCAACAAGACGTCTCTCGTTCACTCTGGTCACTACTACTGTCTCTGAATGAATGTCATTTTCCTTCTTAATTGCTGCTTCTGTAGACTCAAATGGTTCATGTGCTACCAAAAGTAATCCATACGAATTATAAACCAGCGTGTATCCTGCAATTCCGGTTTCTTTCTGATATGCTCTTGAAAATCCCCCATCAATAACCATTACTTTACCATTACACTTGATCGGACTCTCGCCATCTTTTCTCTTAACCGGCACATGACCATTTACAATGTGTGTATCCTCTTTTGGATCCAATCCAAATTCTATCATGATATTATCCACAACTGTCTCATTTTCAAGCAGGGCATAGTATGGATTTTTCTTTTCTGTATGTGTTTCCTTCTCTGCAAGGAAATATCTTTCAAAGGTCGCCATCTTGTTCTTTCCAAATAACGGTGAGTCCGGATGTAGCCAGATATACCACATTATATCTTTTCCATCTTCCCGCTCCTTTGGATCCAATGCAAAAAATCCTTTTCTCACATAACTTTCCAACACATCATACAAGGCCTTTCCACGATATTTCTTTCCGAAAATTTCTACTTCTTTCAGGTTCCCCTTCGCATCTAACGGTACACATCCATGATACAACAGATTATTGTTATATACCTTATACAAACCACCTTTCGCAAGAAGGAAACGCATATGTTCCTGCAATTTTTCACATCCCACAAAAGCATGCACCAGACGATCCATAATTTCTTCCTCTTCAGAAGTCAGTTTATATGGGTTCTTTGGATCTATTGTCGGGAAATTTGTATCCAGGAGCTTATATTCTTTTCCTTCCAGATTAATCGTACCTTTCTGATAATCAATCTTATGCAGTAATGCACGATTCTCCAGATGGAATCCTTTCTGTCTCTCTATAATCTGGCCTTCTACTTTAAACTGAATAATTGAAATTGCTTTATGTATTCTCAGATTCATCTGCATCTCATCAGATTCCGGTCTGTCAGTACCTTTCAATTTAAAACAGGTACATGGATCATCCTTGTACATCCTCATAGCAAATGTAGCCAGTGGAAGCAAATTGATACCATAACCATCTTCTATAATATCCAGGTTTCCATATCTGGCGCAGATACGGATCACATTTGCAATGCAGCCCAACTGTCCGGCCGCTGCTCCCATCCATACAACATCATGGTTTCCCCACTGGATATCAACAGAATGATATTTCAGCAGCTTATCCATAATAAGATGCGGTCCCGGTCCTCTGTCATAAATATCACCGACAATATGCAGATGATCCACAACCAGACGCTGGATCAGTTCTGAAATTGCTGCAATAAATTCTTCTGCCCGTCCAATCCTGATAATCGTAGATATAATTTCATTATAATAGGACTCTTTGTCACTGACTTCCGCTTTCTCGGTAATCAATTCTTCGATCACATAAGAGAAATCCTTCGGCAGTGATTTTCTCACTTTAGATCTTGTATATTTACTTGCTGCGCGCTTACTTACTTCTATCAGACGATACAGATTCACTCGATACCAGTCATCCATATTCGACTCCGTCCGCTTCACCTGTTCCATCTTCGCTTTCGGATAGTAAATCAATGTTGCCAGTGCTTTTTTGTCCTTTACACTCATTGTATTACCAAAAACATCTTCAATCTTGCTTCTCACGGCACCAGACCCATTCCTCAGAACATGAGAAAAAGCTTCATCTTCTCCATGTACATCCGTCAGAAAATGTTCTGTCCCCTTCGGAAGGTTCAAAATTGCCTGCAGATTAATAATCTCCGTAGATGCAGCTGCAATTGTCGGATAAAGATCCGACAACCTGTCTAAATAACGGTTTTCCATATTTTCCATATACAATCTCCTCCAGACCCGAAATCTTCCCCTTACCGGGATCTATTTACCGGATCTTGTTCCCGCCGGTTTACCGGCTATTATTCATCCAGTACTAAAACTGAATAACATCCCCCATGTCATACATGCCGGCTGGCTGTCCCGCAAGGAACTTTCCTGCCTCAACTGCACCTTTGGCAAATACGCTTCTTGAATATGCAGTATGTTTAAATTCAATCACTTCATCTGTTCCTGCAAAAATCACCTCATGTTCTCCTACGATTGTTCCTGCACGAACTGCTGAAATACCAATTTCCTTTGCGTCTCGCTTCTTTCTCACCTGACTTCTGTCATACACATACTCGTATTCATTTCCCATTGCTTCATTAATAGAGTCTGCCAATGCAAGTGCCGTTCCGCTTGGCGCATCCAGCTTCTGATTATGGTGTTTCTCAACAAGTTCAATATCATAGCCTGCCGGTGCAAGTACTTTGGCAGCATCTTTCAAAAGTTTCAGTAATAGGTTGATTCCCATTGACATATTCGCAGACTTAAGAACTGCAATCTTCTCAGAACACTCATCTACCTTCTTTAACTGTTCGTCTGAAAGCCCTGTTGTACAAAGAACAACCGGTAGACTCTTCTTCACACAGTAATCTAACAATTCATCCACTGCTCCCGCATTGGAAAAATCAATCACTACATCTACATCCACATCACACTGTGTGATCTCCTCAAATACCGGATAATCATTTGGAATTCCTGTGAACTTGTCGACACCTGCCGCAATCACTGCATCTTCTTCATTCTTCACAATTTCTGTGATCATGCGTCCCATTTTTCCGTTGCATCCGTGCATTAATATCTTAACCATCTGTATCTTCCTCCTGTATGAAACCTCAAGTATTCCATGATTTTTCAGAACTACTTTCTATCAGCATTACCTGTTTTTTCTTTCATCACACTCTTATTTTCCGAAATATCATATAAAAAAGAATATCACATTTGAGTTGTTATCTCAATATATGATATCCTTTTCACAAAGTTTTAAATAATGAAACAATCCACCCTTAGAATTCTTCCACACACTCCAGTTTACTGACGGAGACCTCATATGCGATTCTTGTCTCTGTTTGTGTCTCTGACAATTTCTTCACATACTCTCTGCTTTGGATTCTTCCGAATATTCTGACATGTTCCCCTACATCAAAGTTTGAAGCATATCTTGCATTTCTCCCCCAGCAGATACATGGAATATAATCAGATTTTCCATACGGTCTGTTCACTGCCAGCAGAATATCTGCAATTTCTCTTCCAAGAGGTGTTTTTCTGTAGACCGGACGCTTACACATATATCCTTCAAGAAGTATATGATTTGTTCTTGCTCCATCCGGTTCTTCCTCGATAAATTCTATTTCTCTCGCAAACACAGAAAGAACCAGTCTGTTTTTTGTCTCCTCATGACGATTATAGGATCTGAACTGACCAGACACCATTAAATATTCTCCACGGCAATCCTGTGTTACGTCAATGAGACGTTCTGATATCATGACCGGAATCCGGTCACAAGAGTTACTTAACCGCTTTACAAGAAGTTCTACCATATAGAAACCTTCTCCAAAGACCTCATGGCTGTATGTAAACTCTGATACCACCTCTCCTATAACTGTCACCTGGTTGTTTTCAATAATCTTATCTGACATAATTTATAATTCTCCCTTCCTCTGGCTGGTATTTTAAGTCATTACCTAATGTATGTCTTATTGTAATGAAATAGAACTATTTTTTACAGAAAAAGTATTCGACCTTTTTCGTACTTGAAATCGAATTCAAACTTTTTCTTG
>OGPB01001469.1_pt1 | contig 13561 bp, 9 predicted proteins | sample 1552821 | NCBI WGS metagenome assembly OGPB01 (sample SAMEA2580192, study PRJEB22360) | human gut metagenome | biome: human gut; feature: human-associated habitat; material: faeces | place: Denmark | collected 2008/2010 | reverse complement strand
TCGGAGCCGTGGCGCATCCCTGCGATGAAGGACTACCCGGCCATCACCCCGCCGATCGTGGACGAGGCCCCCGAAGGCGGTTTCATGCCCTACGTGCGCAACGAAAACCTGGCCCGCGGCTGGGCATTCCCCGGCAAGACGGGACTGGAACATCGTGTCGGCGGCCTTGAAAAGGACTGCGTAAAGGGTTGTATCTCGCACGACCCGTCGAACCACCAGAAGATGGTGCGCACCCGCGCCGAAAAGGTGGCGAAAGCCGTCGACGACATCCCGGCACAGGCCGTATGGGGCGCCCCGGAAGGCGACCTGCTGGTGGTCGGCTGGGGAGGTACGCGCGGACACCTGCAAAACGCCGTCGACCAGATGCGCGCCGAAGGCAAGCGCGTTTCGCTGTGCCATTTCAACTACATCAACCCGCTGCCGCACGGCGTACGCGAGATATTCTCGAAATTCCGCAAGATCGTCGTCTGCGAGCTGAACGAAGGGCAGTTCGCCAACTACTTGCGCCAGAGTTTGCAGGAGTTCCGCTACGAACAGTACAACAAGTGCGAGGGCCTGCCCTTCACGGTTGCAGAGCTTTGCCAAAAATTCGAATCCTTATTGAAATAACGCCATGGCAGAATACAAATACACCCCCGCGGATTTCAAAAGCGACCAGGAGGTACGCTGGTGCCCCGGATGCGGCGACCACGCCATCCTCAGCGCCGTACAGCGCGCGCTGCCCGAGATCGCCGACGCGACCGACACGCCGCACAACCTTTTCACGTTCGTGTCGGGCATCGGCTGCTCGTCGCGGTTCATCTATTATATGAAGACCTACGGGTTCCATTCGGTGCACGGCCGCGCCAACGCCGTGGCCACGGGCGTCAAGGTCGCCAACCCGCGCCTCAGCGTCTGGGTCACCACGGGCGACGGCGACTCGCTGGCCATCGGCGGCAACCACTTCATACATGCCATCCGCCGCAATGTCGACCTGAACGTCATACTCTTCAACAACGAGATCTACGGCCTCACCAAGGGGCAGTACTCCCCCACCTCGAAGCTGGGCAAGATCACCAAGACCTCGCCCTACGGCACGGTCGAAAAGCCGTTCAACCCCGGCGAACTGGTGATCGGCGCCAAAGGCACGTTCTTCGCCCGCTCGGTCGACATGGAGGTGCAGCTTTCGAAGGAGTGCATGGTGGCCGCAGCGATGCACAAAGGCATGTCGGTGATCGAAGTACTGCAAAACTGCGTGATTTTCAACGACAAGACCCACGCTGCATTCGCCGCCGACAAGGCTACGCGCGCCGAACGTACGATCACGCTGCGCCACGGCGGGAAAATGCTGTTCGGGGCCAACATGGAGAAGGGAATCGTCTTCGAGGACATGAAGCTCAAGGTCGTGACCGTCGGCCAGGACGGCTACACGCTGGACGATGTGCTGACGCACGACGCCCACGAGCGCGACACGACGCTGCACTCGATGCTGGCGGCGATGAAATATCCCGAATACCCCGTTGCCCTGGGCGTGATCCGCGCTGTCGAGGACGCCACGGTTTACGACCGCGAGGTGGCCCGGCAGGTCGAGGAGGTCAAGGCACAGAGCAAGATCCGCTCGGTGGACGAGTTGCTGCATTCGGGCGCCACGTGGGAGATCGAATAACGGACACGACACTGACCGGGGAGCCATCCCGGCATATGGGAAAGCCGGCGCTTCAGGCGCCGGCTTTTTCCATGGGGTCGGGACAAACAAACGGCAACCCGGAGGAAGGATCGCCCGGCACCCTCCTGTATGCCGCAAGCCCCCCCCCGCCTGCCGGCACGAAAGCCCCGGACGGCGCAACACCAAGGATGGGGCAACACCAAGGATGGGGCGGCTCGCCCCAAAGACAGGACAGCGCAACATCAGGGCTGGAGCGGCGCAACCCCAAAAACGGAACCTCGCAATGTCTGGGCTGGTGCGGTGCAACCCAAAAAACGAAATCGCGCGACATCAGAACTGGAGCGGCGCAACCCCAAAAACGGAACCTCGCAATGTCAGGGATGGAGCGGTGCAACCCAAAAAAACGAAATCGCGCGACATCAGAGCTGGAGCGGCGCAACGTCGGGTACGAAGCAACCTAACCCCATAGACAGGACGGCGCAACCTTCACGGAGCTCGGTATCTTTCGAAGCCGGAAATCAGCGTCCCGGCAGACGGTTCGGCCATACGCACGGAGCAATATGCAGGGAGAAGGCACAGGCCGCACGGGCTTGCAAAGGCAGCTGCGGCAGAAACCTCACCGCGCATTAGCATCCCATACGGACGGAGGTACTACCCGCAAAGACGCGGCAACAGTCTCATAATCCACGTGGCAGGCGAAAAAACGGCTGCGGACGCCTCCGGCCCTACCCTTTATCCGAACGGTAGCAATGGCAATTCAACAGTTGATTTTTTGCGTCCGCTATTTGGAAATAAAAAAAATTCCGTTATCTTTGCACCCACAACGGGGGATTAGCTCAGTTGGCTAGAGCGCTTGCATGGCATGCAAGAGGTCACCAGTTCGACCCTGGTATTCTCCACAACCCCGGTAAGGATGGACACAAGTCCATCCTTATTTTTTTATCGGAATCCGTCCCCTGCATCCACAAATGTCCCCCTCTATCATCCTGCAGCGACCGGGCGCAGACTGGGCGCGGCACCATCCGGATACGGACAAAACCGCGGGCAGGCTCGGCCCGGGCAAAAAAAACGGCAATCGGCCGCAAAGAACGCAATCACCAGTAATACAGGATAATGACAGGCAACGAACGAGGCTTTTGAAAAAAATATCCGCCCTGTACCGACATTATCGGGAACATAGATTTTGACAATTCGGATATTTTACGTTTATTTGCATGAACATATTGACAAATATCAGAACATATACAAGACACAAAGGTGAACATAGCGGGTCGAACAGGGTAAAGATTCCCCACAGGAATGACCCAGGGGGAAGCCCCCCGGGAAAGGCCTGCGCCGATGCCCGCAGCAAACCGCCCTACGCGCCATGCTATACGCCGATCCCGGCACGGCTATAATCCGGGGATAACACAAAAGCCCGAACGACATGAAATTACAACTCGACCCGAACTCTTCCAAACCGCTGCACCAGCAGGCCGAGGATCTGCTGCGCCGGATGATCCAGCAGGAAGAGTACCGCAAAGGCAAACTGCTTCCCAACGAGGTGGAGCTATCCAAAGAACTGAACATCTCGCGCAACACCCTGCGGCAGGCCATCAACCGGCTGGTGTTCGAAGGGCTGCTCATCCGCAAGAAAGGATACGGGACGACCGTGGCGCCCCAGAACGTGATGAGCAACGCCCGCAACTGGATGAGTTTTTCGCAGGAGATGCACGCACAGGGCATGGTCGTGCAGAATTTCGAACTGCACATCAGCCGCAAGACGCCGCCCGCCGAGGCTTCCGAGTTTCTCAATGCCCCGGAAGGAGCCAGGCTGCTGTGCCTGGAGCGCCTGCGCGGACGCCCGAACCTGCCGTTCGTCTATTTCATCTCCTATTTCAACCCCGCGATCCCGATGACCGGGGAGGAGGACATGGCGCTCCCGCTCTACGAAAACCTCCGGAAGAATTACGGCATCGTCGTCAAGACCTCGCGCGAGATGGTATATGCCCGCAGCGCAAACGCGGAGCTGGCCGAAAAGCTCGACATCAACGAAGGGGAGCCGATCCTCGTTCGCAAACGCTTCGTGCTCGACGTAAACGACATCCCGGTGGAATACAACATCGGCTATTACCGCGCCGACAGCTTCACCTACTCGATCGAATTCATCAACGGCTGACAAACACTACAACCCAAATGAACAAGTCACTCCACAAATTACTGCCCGTCCTGTTCGGTTTCTTCGTCATGGGCTTCTGCGACGTGGTCGGTATCTCGACCAGCTATGTCCAGCAAGATTTCGGGCTCAGCGAAACCCTCGCCGGATTCATCCCCTCGATGGTTTTCATCTGGTTCCTGCTGCTTTCCATTCCGGCGGCCCTCGCCATGAACCGCCTCGGCCGCAAGAACATGGTACAGATCAGCAACGGCATCACGGCCGTCGGTATGCTGATCCCGTTCGTGCACTACAACCTTGCCACGTGCATGACGGCATTCGTGCTGCTGGGCATCGGCAATACGATCCTCCAGGTATCGCTCAACCCGCTGCTCACCAACGTGGTCAAGGGGGACGCGCTGACCAGTTCGCTGACCGCAGGCCAGGTCGTCAAGGCCGTCTCGTCGTTCTGCGGCCCCTTCATCGCCGCATTCGCCGCCGGCACGCTGGGCAACTGGCAATACCTCTTCCCGATCTTCGCGCTCATCACGCTGCTCTCGGCCGCATGGCTCATGTGCACCCCCATCCGCGAAGAGGCCGAAGCGCCGCAGGCCTCGCCTGTCGGTGCGACGTTCGCCCTGCTGAAAGACCGCACGGTACTCCTCCTCTTCCTCGGGATCGTCTTCGTCGTCGGCGTCGACGTGGGGATGAATACCGTGGCGCCCAAGCTGCTGATCGAACGCGGCGGTTACCCCGTCGAGCAGGCCGGACTCGGGTCGAGCGTCTACTTCGTCTGCCGCACGGTCGGTGCGCTGATCGGTTCGATCCTGCTGGTGCGCATGAACGACGTGCGTTATTTCCGCATCCACATCTTCGCGGCCATCGCCGCCATGGCCGTCCTCTACTTCGTACAGGGTACCATGGGAATGCTGGCGCTGGTCGGACTGATCGGCTTCGCCTGCTCGAGCATCTTCTCGGTGATCTACTCGACGGCGCTGAAATGCCATCCGGAAAAAGCCAACGAGATTTCGGGGCTGATGATCACAGGGGTCTGCGGCGGCGCCGTCATCCCGCCCCTGATGGGCTTCACGACCGACCTCCTGGGCAGCCAGACCGGTTCGCTGCTGGTCATTTCGGCCTGTATGCTCTACCTGGCAGGCTGCGCCCTCGCCCTGCGCAGGTTCGCCGCGAAATAGACGGACGCCACGCACCTCATGTATATACATTAAACAGAAAACCATATAACCCAAAGGCGGCCGCAACGGCCGCTGGCAAACATCAACGATGAAAAAACACCTGCACAAACTGATCCTCTTCTCCGCGACGGCCTGTCTGTCGGCATGTACGGCCCAGGAGCCGCTGACGGACTACGTCGACCCGCGCATCGGCACCGCACATTCGCGGTGGTTCTTCTTCACCCCGGCGGCCGTACCGTTCGGCATGGCCAAACTGGCTCCGACGACCGACGGCCACCTGGGGAATCCCAACGGCTGGGAAGCCGTGGGCTACGACTCACGCCACACCTCGATCGAGGGCTTCGCCAACTTCCACGAGTTCCAGGTCGGCGGCGTGGTGGTGGCTCCGACGGTCGGCGAACTTCAGACCGTACCCGGGCCGCTCGACAACCCCGACGCGGGCTACCGTTCGCGCTTCGACAAGAAGGACGAGGTGGCGCGCCCCGGCTACTACTCCGTGCTGCTGAAGGATTACGGCGTCAAGGCCGAGCTGACGGCCACCGAACGGGTCGGGTTCCACCGCTATACCTTCCCGGCGACGGAGGAGGCGAACCTGATCTTCAACATCGGGACGCGCATGGGCGAAAGCGGCCCGGTGCGCGACGCGTCGGTGACCTACACCGACGACGGACGTATCGAGGGCTGGGTGGTGACCGAGCCCGCCTATGTCGACATTTACCAGAAAGGCGCCACGGTGACAATGTATTTCAGCGCCGTACTCGACGCCGAGCCTGCGGCCTGGGGCGCGTTCAGCGGCGAGCAAACCTTCGCGGGGGAGCGCAGCCGCACAGGCGCCGGAGCAGGGCTCTACCTGCGTTTCGACACCCGCGAGCGTCAGCAGGTGGGGCTGAAGATCGGCCTGTCGTACACGTCGGTGGAGAACGCGCGGCTGAACCTCGAAAAGGAGGCCGCCAGGAAAGATTTCGACCGGGTGCGCCGCGAGGCGAACGACACGTGGGAAGAGGCGCTGGGCCGGCTTCGCGTCGAGGGCGGCCTGCACGATGACCGCGTGAAGTTCTACACGGGGCTGTTCCACGCCCTGCTGGGACGCGGCCTGGCCAACGACGTGAACGGGGCCTATCCGGCCAACGACGGCACGGTCGGACAAATTGCCCTCGACGGTGCGGGCAGGCCGGTGCACGACTATTACAATACCGATGCGATCTGGGGCGCCTACTGGAACCTCACGCAGCTGTGGAGCATCGCCTATCCCGAATACTATGCCGACTGGGTGGCGAGCCAGCTGCTGGTCTACAAGGACGCCGGATGGCTCGGCGACGGCATCGCATGCAGCAAGTACGTCTCGGGCGTAGGCACCAACTTCACGGGGCTCGCCATTGCCGCGGCCTACAACTGCGGCATCCGCAACTTCGACGTGGCGCTGGGCTACCAGGCCGCCCGCAAGAACGAGCTGGGCAGCGAAGGCCGCCCGGCCGGCGCGGGCAAACTGGACGTGGGGAAATTCGTCAGTCAGGGCTATTCGCCCTACCTGCCCGAACTGGGCATGCAAACCACGCCCGACGGCTCGGGATTCGCGGCATCGCATACGCTCGAATACTCGTTCAGCGCCTATGCCGTCGCGCAGATGGCCCGCCAGTTGGGCCATGAGGCCGATTACGAGCAGCTCAAGAAGCTCTCGGGCGGGTGGGAGCTGCTTTTCGACCCCGAAACCAAGTACATCCGGCCGCGAGATGGCAGCGGTGAATTCATCGCCGACTTCGACCCCTATGCGGCATGGGCCGGATTCCAGGAGGGCAATGCCGTGCAGTACACCTACTACGTGCCCCACGACATCGACCGGCTGGTCGAGATGGTCGGCCGCGAGGAGTTCAACAACCGCCTCGACAGCACGTTCCTCATCTCGCGCGAGAGCGTCTTCGGCGGCGGCAAGACGATCAATGCCTTTGCGGGAGTCCATGCCTATTACAACCACGGCAACCAACCGAACCTCCACATCTCGGCGCTGTTCAACTTCTCGGGCAAACCGTGGCTCTCGCAGAAATGGATGCGCACGATCTGCAACGAATTCTACGGCACGGAGGAGATCCACGGCTACGGCTACGGGCAGGACGAAGACCAGGGACAGCTGGGGGCATGGTACGTCATGGCCTCGATGGGGCTCTTCGACGCGAAGGGGCTCACCGCCCCCGACCCGACGTTCCAGATCGGCAGCCCCCTGTTCGACAAGGTGACGATCCGCCTCAACCCCGATTACTACACGGGCAAGGAGTTCGTGATCGAAACGACGGGCAACACGCCGGAGAATTACTATATCGGTTCGCTGGAACTGGACGGCAAACCCTTGCAGAGCGTACAGCTTCCCTTCGCCGAAGTGGTCGGCGGCGGCACGCTGCGGGTGAACCTCGCCGCGGAGCCCAACACCCGGCTGAACAAATAACTACGAAAAATATACCGTCATGGCACAATCGGCACATAATCGCTACGCCCTGGGCGTGGACATCGGCGGCAGCCATGTCTGCTCGGCGGTGGTAGACCTCGCCACGGGGCAACTGTGCGGGGAACCGCACACGGACAAAGTCGACGCGGCGGCCGGGGCCCGCACGATCGCCGGGGCCTGGGCCGCGAACATCCGGCGCACGGCCGCGGCATCGGGCATCGGACGCATCCGGTGCGCAGGCTTCGCCTTCCCCGGGCCGTTCGACTACGAGCGGGGCATTTCGCTGATCCGGGGCGTGCGGAAGTTCGAGCGCATCTACGGGCTCGACGTCGCGGCGACGCTCTACCGGCTGCTGCGGGAGTGCGGCACGGAGGAGTTCCGGTATGTCAACGACGCGGCGGCCTTCGCGCTGGGCGAATGCCTCGGCGGGGTCGCGGATGGCGCCGAACGCGTAGTGGCGCTGACGCTCGGCACGGGCGTCGGGTCGGGCTTCGTGGCCGGCCGCAGGCTGGTGACCTCGGGCGACGAGGTGCCCGCCAACGGCTGGGTATACTGCCTGCCGTTCGAAGGGGGCATCGTCGATGAGGCCTTCTCGACCCGCTGGGTATGCGGCCGCTACCGGGAGCTGACCGGGCAGGAGATAAGCGGCGCACGCGAAGCTGCCGAACGCCATGCGGAAGACCCCGCGGCACGGCGCCTGTTCGACGAATACGGGGAGCGCCTGGCGGCATTCGCAGCCCCCGTGGCGGAACGCTTCCGCGCCGACATGCTGGTGCTCGGCGGGAATATCTCGCGGGCCTACCCGCTGTTCGGGCCCGCCATGGAACGCCGGCTCGAAGCCGACGGCCACCGGATCAGGATAGGGCTCCCGGCCCGGCCCGACCATGCCGCCCTGATCGGCGCAGCATCGTTATTCATATAACCAAACAATAGTCATGTCTCTTTTAAGGAAAACAACACAGAACCCACTTCCGGTATGCAAACCGGAAACCGGAAAAAACCAATACGACATCTACCCGACACATGACCTCGGGGCGGATAAGATTTTCTGCGACTACACGTCGCTGGCACGGCGGCTGGCCGGGCAGAAGCAGGTTGTCGTCGACGGCTATGTCGGCGTACGCTTCGACCTCTTCCGGCAGGAGCTGAACCGTGCGCTCACGCAGTTGGGCATCCGCCCCGTGTGGTGGAGCGTCGACGCGGCCCTGCGGCCGCAGGAGGAGATCGAACGCCTGGTCGCCCCCTATCTGGGCGGCGACGACCCGATCTTCGGCTTCCGCACCCCGCTGCGGCTGGAGGAGTTCTTCGACGGGGAAAAACTGCGGGCGATCGCACCCGACCCCGAGGCGGAGATAAACATCCTCGTCGGCACCGGCGCCGCGCTGGCCGGCTGGCAGGGCGAGTTGGTCTATATCGACATCCCGAAAAACGAGATCCAGTTCCGCTCGCGTGCGGGCAGCATCGCCAACCTGGGGGCCACGCAGCCCGAACCCCCGAAAAAGATGTACAAGCGGTTCTATTTCGTCGACTGGGTCGTACTGAACCGCCACAAGAAGGAGCTGCTGCCCCGCATCGGCATAATCGTCGACGGGCAGCGCGAAGGGGAGATCACCTGGGCCGAGGGCACCGACCTGCGCCGCGGCCTGGAGCACCTCGCCGCAAACGGATTCCGCGTCCGGCCGTGGTTCGAACCCGGGGCGTGGGGAGGCCAATGGATCCGCGAACACATCGGCGCACTGCCCCACGACGTGCCCAATTACGCATGGTCGTTCGAGCTGATCGTACCGGAAAACGGGCTGATCTTCGGCAGCGACGGCAAGATGCTCGAAGTGTCGTTCGACATGGTGATGTTCCAGGGCGGCGAGCAGGTCGTCGGCAGCGCGTGCTACGACGCATACGGCGACGAATTCCCGATCCGCATGGACTACCTCGACAACTTCGACGGCGGCAACCTTTCGATCCAGTGCCACCCGCAGCGGGAATATATCCGCAAGAATTTCGGCGAGGTACTGACTCAGGAGGAGACCTACTATATCCTCGACACGGCACCCGGGTCGGTCGTATACCTCGGGTTCAAAGAGGATATCGACCCTGCGAAGTTCGAACGGGCGCTGACCGAAAGCTTCGAAAAAGGCACGGAACTCGACGTGCCGCGCTACATCAACGCCGAACAGTCGGCGCGGCACGACCTGTTCCTCATACCGCCGGGCACGCTCCACAGCTCGGGACGCAACAACCTCGTGCTGGAGATCAGCACCACGCCTTACATCTTCACATTCAAGATGTACGACTGGCTGGCGCTCGACCTCGACGGGAAACCGCGCCCACTGAACATCCGCCGCGCAATGGAGAACCTCTGCTTCGACCGCAAGGGCGAAACCGTGAAACGGGAGCTGGTGTCGCACCCCGCGCTGCTCGACAAGGGGGCGGACTGGGAACTGTGGCACCTGCCCACGCACCGCAACCACTCCTACGACGTGCACCGTTACAAGCTCAACACCTCGGTGGAGGTCGCAACGCAGGGAAAATGCCATGTCCTGAACCTGGTCGAGGGCGAAAGCGCCGAGGTCGAAACCGCGGGCGGCAGCCGCTTCCGTCTGAGCTATGCCGAAACGCTGGTAATTTCGGCGGCGGCAGGCTCCTACCGCATCGTCAACACCTCGGGGCGCGAGATCATGGTCGTGAAGGCCTTTATGAAATAACGGGTATATTCCCGGGCTGCGGGCCGGAACAGGAACCGGCGAGACGATATTATTCGTATATTCATGCAATACGAACCTTAACGTAAGCACATCGCGATGAAAAAAGAGCTGTTAACCCTGTTTTGCGTGGCGGGAATCTCGTTCCCGGCACTCGGCGGCACCTACAATATCGCCCCGAAAGCCCGCGCCACGGCATCGTCGTCGCTCAATGCCGACGGCGATGCCTCGAAAGTCAACGACGGCTACATCCGCCTCGACAATGCGGGCGAATGGGTATCGGCAGCGCAGATGCCCTACTGGCAGCAATTACCCTACCCTTGGATCCGGCTCGACTGGGACGAGGAGGTCACCCTCTCGCGCATCGTCCTCTACGACCGGCCGACGGGCGATGCGCATACGGCAGGCGGCGACCTCTTTTTCAGCGACGGTACACGTATCGGAGTAGTCGGGATCCCGGACAACGGGGAGCCCAAGGTCGTGGAATTCGCGCCCAAACGGGTCAGATGGGTGAAATTCGAGGTCAACGACGCCGTGGGTTCCCATGTCGGGCTCTCCGAGATCGAGGCATTCCCGCCCGCCGAGGCCGGAGGCGATTTCGTCTCGCAGGTCGACCCGTTCATCGAAACGACCAAGGGGCGCTATTTCTTCTTCATCACGGGCAACCAGCCATTCGGCATGATCGGCGCCGCACCGCTGACCCGCAACCGCAACCAGTACGGCGGGGGCTACAACTACAATTCGACCGAGGTGCTCGGCTTCCCGCAGATACACAACTGGGTGCTGGCCGGGCTTACACTCATGCCGACGACCGGCAACGTCGATCCCTCCCTCGGCGAAGGGCACTGGAAATCGCACTTCCGGCACGAGGGCGAAATCGCCCAACCGGGTTACCACCGCCTCTTCCTGGAGGATTACGGCATCTGGGTCGAGCAGACGGCCACTGACCGCACGGGGTTCTACCGCCTGACCTTCACCCGGGACGCCGAAGCCGGCATACTCCTGAACCTGGGCGGCTATCTGGCGTCGACGACCATGTGCAACGCCCGCGTGCAGCGGGTCGGAGAGCACGAAATAGAGGGCAGCTTCGACACCTACGGCCGCCACTGGGGCGGCCCCGAGAACGTCAGGGTTTACTTCGTCGTCCGTTTCGACCGGCCGTTCGACCGACTCGACGGATGGGTCGGCACACGCCGTTATTCCGGAATCGACTCGCTCGAAGGCTCCTCCGAAATCACCAGGCGCCACCCGCGCGAAGCGCTGAGTTACCTGGACTCCCCCACATCGGGCGTCGCGGCACATTACGGCGTCCGTACGGGCGACCGCATCCATGTCCGCACGGCCGTATCGTATGTCAGTACGGAAAATGCACGGGAGAACCTCACGCATGACGCCACGACCTGGGACTTCGACGCCGTGCGCCGCGCGGCACAGGACGAATGGAACGAATGGCTGGGACGCATCGAGGTAAAAGGCGGCACGCAGCAACAACGGACAAAATTCTACACCGACCTGTGGCATGTCCTGCTGGGCCGCCACAAGATCGACGACGTGAACGGCGAATACCCCGACCTGACGGACGGCCAGCGCGCCGGCTCTTTCACGCGCGACATCCGGGTCAAGACCCGCACGCTCCCGCGCGATGCGGCAGGCCGCGTCGTGCATCACATGTATAATTCCGACGCCTTCTGGCTCACGCAGTGGAACCTCAACGTCCTGTGGGGGCTGGGATGGCCCGAAATGCCCGACGAAATGTCGGCCTCGCTCATCCGCTATGCCGACAACGGCGGGCTGATTCCCCGGGGGCCCTGCGCCGGAGGATATACCTACATCATGTCCGGATGTCCGGCCACGCCGCTCATCGTCTCGGCCTATAACAAAGGGCTGATGCGCAAATGCGACCCGATGCACGCTTTCCGGACGATGCAACGCAACCATATGCCGGGCGGCATGCAGGGAATCGGGGAATTTTACCTCGAACACGGCTACCAGCCGAAAAACGCCGGGATGACGATCGAGTCGAACTTCCAGGATTGGGCGCTCGCACAAATGGCCGTGCGTTTGGGACTGGAGGATGAGGCCGCCTACTTCGGCAACCGATCCCACGGATGGCGCAAGCTATACCGCCCCGACCAGCAGTTGCTCTTCCCCAAGGACGAGCAGGGCCAATGGCTGCACGACGATCCGCTCAGGGGCACCGGCTGGATCGAGGCCAATGCATGGCAGGCCACCTGGGGCGTTTCGCACGAACTACCGACCCTCGCAACGCTCATGGGCGGTTATGACAAATTCTGCGAGAAGCTCAATTATGCATTCGAGCAGGCCGCGCCGCAGGATTTCGTGTTCGGCTACGGACAAGGCTACGTCAGCTACGCCAACCAGCCCGGATGCTCCAACGCGCACGTATTCAGCTGGGGCGGGAAACCCTGGCTCACGCAATACTGGGTTCGCCGGGTGAACGAACAGGCTTACGGGGGCACCACGCCCGACCGGGGGTATGGCGGGCACGACGAAGACCAGGGACAAATGGGCGGCGTGAGCGCACTGATGTCGATCGGGTTGTTCAGTACGCGGGGCACGGCCGCTGCCCGCCCCGTATACGAGATCACCTCGCCGGTCTTCGACGAGGTGTCGATCCGTCTCGACAAGCGTTATTACCCGGCCGACCGTTCCGACCGGTTCGTCATCCGCACCTACGGCAATTCGGACAAGAACTGTTATATCCAACGCGCACGCCTCAACGGCCGGGTGCTCAACAACTTCTGGTTCCCTCACGAAGAATTCGCACGCGGCGGCCTGCTCGAGCTATGGCTGGGGCCCAAGCCCAACACTCGCTGGGGAACCGGGAAACTCCCCGAATAGCGGCAGGCATATTCCCCCATCGGCGGCGCATCCGGACAACGGATGCGCCGTTACTTTTTCGAGCGCCCCGCCCGAAAGGAGCCGGGAAAAACCGGAAGGAGCCGGGAAAAACCGGAAAGAAACGGGGAAAAAGGAAGAGCCGGAAACAGTGCGCGTGCTGCAATGTCAGAAATGCCGGTACTATCACAATGACCAGTACCACCGCCAGCATAAGAAACATTGGAAGCAGCAGCTTTGTCCCGGCTTCTTCCCCAAGCCTTTTTGCCTGTGCTTTCCGCTCTTCAAATGCCTGTATGGATTCCAGTTTTAACAGTTCTGTCAATCCTTTTGTTCCTTTCCGCAGATTCTGTGACAACAAAGCCCCCAGTCTTATATAAACCTGAACGTCACACCGTCTGCCGAAATTCTCATAGCTCTCCGATTCTGTCACACCACTGTCCATCTCATGACAGGTCTGTATCATTTCTTCATATGCGTACCTCTTTTTCCCTTCTTCTTTTTCTCTCGCATAGCCCTCGGTTACCTTTCTCCAGGCACGCTTTACCGTCATGCCTGCTCCCAGATACAATGTCAGTTTGTTGATAATAT
>OGPB01001465.1_pt1 | contig 13584 bp, 12 predicted proteins | sample 1552821 | NCBI WGS metagenome assembly OGPB01 (sample SAMEA2580192, study PRJEB22360) | human gut metagenome | biome: human gut; feature: human-associated habitat; material: faeces | place: Denmark | collected 2008/2010 | reverse complement strand
GCGCTGGTTCCGACCATGAGCAGGGAGCCAACAAGGACATTGGGAACAAGGCGCTTGGTTCGCAGCAGTTTATCCCGGTCAAGCATGGTTCCAATATAGATGCCAATGCTCATTTGGGCAAAAGCCATGACGGCGGGGGGAACAGAAGGAATCGGACCCCAGAGTGTGGCATAAAAAGCGGTAAAGAGGATGGGCCCTAAAAGGTTCCCCGTGGGCAGATGGACCTTGCGGGCAAAAAGCTGCCCCATTACGGCAAGGGGAAAAACGATGAGCCAGCCCGGGTGAAAGAGCTTCATCCCGTCTGTGACAAGGCCTGCCAAAAGGTCCGGCGCGGCGGTCTTGGTCAGGATCCCGCCAAATAGGTTGATGGCAAGGAAAGGAACGCTCACTTCAACGACGAAAAGGCGCAGGCATTGGGAAACGACGACGACGTTTTCGTAGGCATCATGGTATTCTTCCATAAGGAGCGTCATCTGCGTCAAGCCGCCAGGCAGGCAGCCCATGACACTGCTCAGCAGATTGGCAAAGGTGTGGCGGGCCATGTAGATGGCAACACAGACGGAAACAAAAAGCGTGCTGAGAGAGGCCCCCAGGACGCCGGGCAGTTCTGCGCCCATGCGCATGATGGTGCCTGATGTGCAGTGGGCCCCAATGCCGTACCCCGCTATGCCCAGCATGGCGTTGCGAAGGGAGAGGGATCCAGAAAATGTTGGTCTATAAAAGGTTTTACAGCAAAAGGCGGCAAGAATCCCGCCCAGCATGTAGGGAATTGGGATCTCAAGCTGGCGGAGCAGGAACCCGATGAGTGCAGCAGCAATAAAAACAAGATAGTTAAGCATAAGGCATCTCCTTTTCTGCGGCATCCTGCCCCTCAGGCTGCCGAATCATTCCTTTCCCTTATTGTACCGGAAAGTCAGGGGATGGGCAAATGGGGATTGGGAGCGATGCTGACCGTGTTGGGAGCGGTGAGGGACAAAGAACGGGGAATCTTGCCTGATGCCTCAAAGAGGGGACGAAAGGAGAACTTTCTTTATTTTTGTTGTTTTACCAACAGAATCACATGACCGTTTCCCCTATACTACAAGTAACGAAAGGAGGAACCGACTATGAAAGCCGTTCATACGCCTTTTTCCATTGTAAAAGAAAATGCTTATGTCCCAGGCTGCACGGTTTCGCAGCAGCTTCTTATGGGACCTTCAGCTGCCTTTCACGCGTTTTCCCTTGCGCCCCGTACGGATATCAGTCCAGAGACCTATGCCTATCCTAAGCTCCTGACGGTACTTGATGGGGCCATGACGGTCCAAGCGGGCCGCACCGCGTTTTTCCTTTCCCAAGGGAATAGTCTCATTGTTCCTCTTGGTGTTGCTTTTGGCGTCCACACAGAAAGCGGTGCGATTTATACCGAACTATCGACAAAGGAGGATCTCATCATGAATCTTGAGGCTGGTCAATTATTTGTATTCAAGGACCTTGTCCCGACAGAAGCGGGAAAGATTGTCAATCGTGACGTTGTTTCGTCGCCCCATATGAAATTGGCCCTCATGGGCTTTGGTGAAGGGACGGGCCTTACGGAACACGCGGCTCCCGGAAAGGCCCTTGTCATGGCCCTTGAAGGGAAAGCTGTCATCACCTATGAAGGAACGGACCATCTCATTTCTGCTGGTGAAAGCTTCGTTTTTGATAAAGGCGGCCGTCATGCGGTTACGGCACAGGGCCCTTTCAAGATGGCGCTGTTATTGGTGCTTGATTGAGAAAGCCTTTCGCCTTGCAGTGAGGAGGCGGTGCCGCTGTCATGAGCATGACCGGCATAGGCGGCCCGCTCATGACGGGAAACTCGTCCTGTGTGGGTTTCTTCAAAATGCAAAACACGGCCCAAGGAGTGCATGAATCGCGCTCCTTGGGCCGTGTTTTGTATTTTTTTATGGATTCGGTCTGGCGTGGCCGAGGGGCAGCCTTATTCCACATGCTCTGCGTCCCTGCCTTCTACCTGGGTCACAAGTTCCCTTAGTTTTTCGAGCCGCTTTCGTGTCACAGGGTGATCGGACCATAGGCGGCCAAAAAATCCGGGGTCGTCAGCACCGCCGCCCGATATGTCAAAGAGGGCGTTATGGAGCTCGACGCCGTAGCCGATTTCAAAGGCGTACCTGTCGGCGGCATATTCGTCCTGCCTTGCTTTGACAAGCCGGAGCAGGTGGAGCGGGAAATTCATGGTAAAGCTCAAGGCCTGGATCCACAGGTTGCAGAAAAAGACCATGAGGGAAATGAGTAGGCCCAAGATGGGGATGATGAGAAAGATGCGGAGCATAAAGACGATGGCCCGGTAGATGCTACTGACGAGGGTAATGGGAAGATTCATGCCGTAGCTTAAGAGCAGCCACTGCGTATGGTGATAATGGAGGTGACCCAATTCATGGGCGAGGACACCGCTCACCTCGTCCATGGGAAGCTGGTCAAGGAGCCCCTTAAAGACGACGATATGATGGTCGCCAAAAGCATAGGCGTTGAGCTCTGCCGTGTCTTGGATATAGAGCGTAAAGTCACTGCGCCGAAGGCCCGCTTTTTGGAGCACTGGGTCAAGGCAGGCTTCGATGTAGGCAAGATCATCGCCTTTGGCTCTGCGCGCGCCGTTTACATGGAGAAGGATGGACTGGAAAAAGGAAAAACGGCTCAAAAGGGCAGGAATGATGAGGCAGAGGGCAAGAAGCAAGGTCACATCCTGACTGGTGAGGCCACCTGTGTGCAGGGGGCGGAACCATGTGGAGGGCGTAAAAATGACAAGAGCCTGGATAATGAAATATAGATGCACGACGAGCATGACGTAGTCGATGGCAAACTGGATCAGGAAGAGGAGAAAACTGATCATGAAGGAACCCACTCCTATCGTGATGGATTTTTCCCATTATAGCATAGAAAGAGGGACCTTTTATCCTCTCGGAACCATTTTGCTTTTCTTTCGGGAATGTTCGTTTTAAAAAGACAAAATCAAGCTATGTTGTTAGTAAGTTTACAAAATGCTATCGGATAGAGAAAATATAAAATATTTTGTTGACACATTTCAATTCTGTGGTATACTTGCGTCAATACAATTTTTACAAGCAAAAGGTAATGATCAGGAATAGCATGAACGATGAAGCTAAGAGAGCTGCCGGGTGATGCGAGGCAGTGCGGATAGGGCATGCTTCTCACCTGTAAACTCCTTATCTGAAGGGCCGCGTCCCCTAGGGTAAGGCGCTATGGATGCGTTATAAGGCCAAGAGTACAATGGTAGGGTGGTACCGCGAACCAACGCCCCTGCTGGAGAAGATCCAGCAGGGGTTATTTTTATGCTGCAACTATGGATACAGTATACAGCGGCCTTGCCAGTGTGGAACAAGGAGGAAAACGATGAAAACGAGGAAGATGATGAAAGTGATGACGGCAGCCTGTCTGGCGGTCCTGATGACAGCCTTTGCGGGGTGCGGCAAAAAGGAAGCAGCCACAAGCGGTCAAGGCGGCAAGATCGAGTACAAGCTTGCCTATCATCTGCCAGCGGACCATCCCCTGGCAAAGGGTGTCGAATCCTTTATCCAGAAGGTGAAGGAAAAGACCCATGGCGAGGTGACGATTACGGCCTATCCGGCAGGGCAGCTCTATAACGACAAGAGCATGAACGATGCCATCATGACAGGCGGTGTCGATATGGGCCTTAATACGGTGGGTCGCTGGGCGACGGTGGTGCCTGCTATGGAAGTCTTTGATGTGCCCTTTGTATTTCCTAGCTACGAAAAAATCGATCAGGCCATCGATGGAGGCATGGGCAGGACCCTTGCTGATGAACTGGCGAAAAAGCATGTCAAGGTCGTCTATTGGGCGGACTACGGTTTCGTCCAGTTTGCCAATAACAAGAAGCCTATCCAAAAGCCTCAAGATTTTGAGGGCCTGAAGATCCGTGGTTACAGCGAAATTGCGTCGGAAACCATCAAGGCCCTCGGCGCATCGCCCGTGACCATGGGTTCTGCAGAAGTCTATATGGCTATGCAGCGCGGCACCATTGATGGACAAAGTTCCGGCACGAGCGCCATGCGGGACCGCAAAATCTACGAAGTGGCCAAGTATCTCACCGTGACGAACCATGCATCGCCGGAATTCATTCTCGCCATGAACGACCGCTCCTTTGCCAAGATGAGTAAGGAGCAGCAGGATGCCTTTATGGAAGCGGCGAAGGAAGTGCAGGAAGAGACCCGAAAAAATGCGAAGGCCATGGATGAAAAGGGCCTGGCGGATCTCAAGGCCAAAGGCATGGAAATCTACGTAGTCCCTGAAGATGAACTGATTGCTTGGCGCAAGGCGACAAAGTCCGTTTGGGATACGTTCCTGAAGCATACGGGTTCGATTGGCAAAACGGTCCTTGATATGGCCGTAAAAGTCTAAGGAAGGGAGGGGCGAAGTCCATGCAATCTATCTTTGCTGTCTATAACAGGATCCTTGAAAAAGTGACAAATTTTACGGCCGTCCTTGCGGGCATCCTGCTCTTTGTCCCTGTTTTCTCGATTTTTTATGAAGTCGTATCTCGCGGGCTTTTCAATGAACCGACGGAATGGGCCACGGAGCTATCTACCTACTGCGTCCTCATGGCGGGATTTTTAGGCATGGGGGAAGCTATGGCCCGGGGTCGCCATATCCATGTTGATATGATGATTTCCCATTTGCCTCAAAAGACAAATGAAGTCCTGCGCATGGCCGTCTCTATCATCTGCATGATTTTTACAGTCATTTTCTGCTATACATCGGCCCAAATGGTCTATACATCCTATGACCTTGACATGGTGGCGGCAAGTACGCTGCGCATGCCCTTGTGGATTCCCCAGCTGTCCATGCCCATTGGGATCGGGGTCCTGTTCCTGCAGTTTGTCCGCCTCTTTGGCGAATCCGTTCTGGCCTACCGTAACGAGAAAGGAGGAAAGGCCGCATGATTGTCATCTTTACCTTTGCCTTACTGGTGCTTCTTGCCATTGGCGTTCCTGTGGCCTTTTCCTTGGGTGCGTCGGGTCTTTTGGGCATGGTGCTTTTTATGCCCGGTGACGGCGCCCTGGAGCAAATTCCCATCCTGGCCTATAAGGCTCTCGATGATTTTGTCCTCTGCGCCGTGCCGCTTTACATCCTCATGAGCGCCATTTTGCTCAAGGGAAAGGTCGGGGAAGACCTTTTTGACCTGGGCAATAAGTGGCTGCGGCATCTGCCCGGCGGCCTTGGCATTGCGACGATTGTCGCCTGCGGCATCTTTGCCGCGATTACAGGTTCTAGTGTGGCCTGCGCGGTCACAGTCGGAGCCATTGCCATTCCGGAAATGCTGAAACGGGGCTATGACCGGTCCGTTGTCCGGGGCGCGGGGGCCGGCGGCGGAACGCTGGGTATCCTCATTCCGCCGTCCATTCCCATGATCCTTTATGGGTCCATTACGGGTGAATCCATTGGCCAGCTTTTTATGAGTGGTGTCCTTCCCGGCGTGCTCATGACGGTCTTTTTCATTTTTATCGTCGTCTACCGCTCCCGTCATTTAAAGCTTGAAAAAAAGGCGCCCCTTTCCGAACGCTTTGCTGCCCTGAAAGGGTCCATTTGGGGACTGCTCCTTCCTGTCATCGTTGTGGGCGGCATCTATACGGGGGCCTTTACGCCGACGGAAGCAGCCGCTGTCGGTACGGTCTATGCCCTTTTCATCACCTTTGTGATTTACCGGACCCTTTCCGTAAAGGACCTGCCGGGCATTCTCATGGAGACGGTGGGAACGTCGGCCATGATCTTTGCCATTATGATCGGTGCGTCCCTCTTTGGCTTTGTTCTCACCATTTTGCAGGTGCCCCAAGCCCTTACGATGATGGTTGCCGAAGTGGAAGTGAGCCGCTGGGTCTTTTTCATTCTGATCAATCTGCTCCTGCTCTTTTTGGGCTGCATCCTTGAAACCGTCTCCATTATCTTTATCACGGTGCCCATCTTATACCCCATCATCAAACAGTTGGGTTTTGATCCCATTTGGTTCAATGTCGTGATGCAGATCAACATGGAAATGGCCCTTATCACGCCGCCCGTAGGCATGAACCTTTTTGTCCTCAAAGGCGTCAGTCCCGAGAGCCGCATGGAAGACATCATCCGCGGCGTCATTCCCTATATCGGTGTCATGGCGGTAGAAATCCTCTTCCTCTGCTTTGTTCCAGAACTTGCTACGTGGCTTCCAAGTGTCGTTAAATAATAGGCGCTGCCTTTTCTTCCGTGATATAATAAGAGGGAAAGAACAAGCACTCACAGAGGGGAGAGATGGTCATGCTGTCATTTGAAAAGGAACGGAACCGCAAAGTAGCGGAAAAAGTGCTCAAGGGACTCCAAAGCCGCAATATGGAAGGCTATTTTGTAGAAACAAAGGACGAAGCCCTAGGCCTTGCTTTGGACCTGATTCCCAAAGGTTCAAGCGTCAGCTGGGGCGGGACCTATTCCATTGAGGAAATCGGACTCAAGGAAGCCCTGATCCAGGGGCAGTACACGGTTTATAACCGGGATACGAAAAAGACGCCCGAAGAAAAGCGGGAGATGATGCTGAAAGCCCACAGCTGCGATACCTTTCTATCAAGTACGAATGCCATTACGGAAGATGGCGTCCTTGTGAACCTTGACGGGAATTCGAACCGCGTTTCCTGCATTGCCTACGGTCCGAAGCAGGTCCTTATGATTGTCGGTATGAACAAGGTGACAAAGGATGTGGAACATGCTGTCTATCGGGTCAGGAACGTTGCGGCCCCAATCAATGCCCAGCGCTTCCCAAATGGAAAGACTCCGTGCAAGGTGAATGGAGCCTGTGCCGACTGCAAGTCGCCTGATACCATTTGCTGCAATCTCCTTGTGACGCGCTTTTCCCAGGAAAAAGGCCGGATCAAGGTAATCTTGGTGAATGAGGCGCTTGGGTTTTAGGGCGGAGCATACATCGCTCCGATTCTCCATAAGGGTGTGCCCCCATTGTTTGCTTCCTGATCTTAACGAGGTAATGGAGGATGACGATACGTCATCTGAACCGAATTCGCAAAAAGCACTTGGAAGAAAAGACCGGAACGTCGGGCAAGAACCGCCCTCCTCATCCACCACCCACGCCCGCAAGCAAGCCTTTTCGGTGGATACCCCTGCCTTGGTAAGGCGGAAAGACCAGAAATCAAAACGATTGTAAAGCTTAAGACCATGAAACAAGTCCTAAACCGAATTTAGATACAGGTTCGGTTTAGGACTCTTCGTTTATATTTTTGTTCTTCAGAAATTGATTTTTATACAGAAATCACGACCGAATCTGGAACAACCCGCGTTCGTGTTTTCCCTCTGAGCTCGACTCGTGCAGTCGATCCGCCTTTGCCAAGGTGGGGGACCCAAACCGGGACATTTCTACAAGCTGGCATCATCAACATTTCTCGGTTTTGGTGATGGATGAGGACGCACAGTGACGTTTCCCAGCGAACGATAGTGAGGACCATTCGCCCGAGTCCCAAGCTCGCTTTGGATCGCCAGTGGAAGAGCGCAGGGACATGTTTCCGAACGAATTTAATTCGGCGCCCAGTCCGAAGGACACGGTTTGGCGCCGACGTTATGGCCTTTTCTCCATTTTCCTTTTTCGAATAGGGCTCCAGATTGGCCCCGATGCTGGGAAAAACGCGAAGCAGGCTGACGACGTCGTATAATATTGTCATCCAACCCTCTATTTTCTCTTGCGTGAATTTAGGGAAAGGGCTATAATACTAACTATTGGGGCATTAGCTCAGCTGGGAGAGCGCAAGGTTCGCAATCTTGAGGTCAGGGGTTCGATCCCCCTATGCTCCACCAATTTGGAAGATTCCCCAACTCGTGTTACGGGTTGGGGGTTTGTTTTTTATAGGAGGAAAGATGCTGAAAAAGGTTCCCTTTTTACTGATGCTAAGCGCTTCCTTGATTGCTTTTTCAGCGCCTCTTCCTTGCGTCAGAGCAAAGGAGGCCCCTAAAAGCGTGCCCCTTGAGGCGCCTTTTTCCTACGAAGGCGCGCTGTGGCGTCTTGACGCAGAAAATGCACCTGGACTTCCGCGCAATTATAGGACCTGTGATGATGCTTATCGGGCAATCCCTCCTCGCTACGCAAAGGAAGCTTCTTCCCGTATTCCCAGCTGCAAAGGACTGTCTGAGCTCCATATTTCAGGATCCAGCCAGTACTCTGAAAAAGGACTCGATGCAATCCTTGCAGATCTTCGAAATAGAACCCAAGGACCTATTGTCCTTGTTGACCTGCGACAGGAGAGCCATGGCTTTGTGAATGGAATGCCCGTAAGCTGGTATGGGAAACGGAATTGGGCCAACAGGGGAAAGGGACACTTTGCTGTACTTGCTGATGAAGCGCAGCGTATCCACGCCCTTCAGGGACAGGACGTGACCCTTGTGCGTCTCAAAACGGATAAAAGGTCTGCTTCAACCATGACCGTGGAGGCGGGTCAGGTGCTTACGGAAGCGGAACTTGCTGCTCAAAAAGGGGTGATGTATGTCCGCTTTACAGCAACAGACCATCTGTGGCCTGATGCAGGGGAAATTGAGCGGTTCCGCCGTTTCGTAAAGACTTTGCCTAAGGACGCCTGGCTTCATTTTCACTGCGTTGCCGGTGAGGGACGAACAACGGCCTTCATGACCATGTATGATATGCTGAAAAATCCCGATGTCCCCTATGAGGATATTGTCCTGCGCCAGCTGCGGATTGGCGGCGTCTATACGCCTTTTCTCGGAAAGGGCCTTTCAACGTGGAAAAAGCCCTATTACAGGGCAAAGAAGAGGGGGCTTGAAGCGTTTTATCGAAAGCTTCATAAGACGCAGGTAACCGATTGAGATATTTCATAATCCAGAGGGGAGGGACGCTGGACTGCATGAACCGCGTACTCCCCTAGGAAGGGTTTCCTTTTACGCAGGAAACCCTTTTTTGTCGCTCTATGGACGCCCTTACCCTATGATATAATCGTGGTGAAAGATTATTTTATCAATTGTTTGCTGAATTTTTCGACGAAACAGGACTTTCCTGAAAAAAGGAGGAACCAGAATCATGACACCGGACGAAAAAGCGCGCTATTATGGGCGCATGGAAAAAAACTTTCCCCAGTTTCTAAAGGCTATGGAGCGGCTTGTGGCGGTCCCGAGCTATCTTAAGGAAGACGATGACTATCCCCATGTGCCGGCCATCAAGAAGGTTCTTGATGAAACCATGGCCCTTATGAAGGACCTGGGGTATCGTACGTATGCCGATCCAGACGGTTACTATGGATGGGCGGAAATTGGTGAAGGCGATACCCTGATCGGTGTTTTAGGGCATCTTGACGTGGTCCCGCCAGGGCTCATCGATGATTGGAAGAGTGATCCCTTTACAGTGAACTACCGCGACGGTAAGGCCTATGGCCGCGGCGTTCAGGATGATAAAGGCCCAACCTTGACTGCTGTCTATGCCGTTAAAGCTCTTCTTGACGAAGGATTTACCCCCAATTACCGTCTGCGCTTTATTTTTGGCACCGATGAAGAAAACCTCTGGCGCGGCATCAAGGTCTATATGGAAAAAGAGGAAAAACCGGATTTTGGTTTTACGCCTGATTCCATTTTCCCCCTTATCCATGCTGAAAAAGGGGTCCTTGAATATACGCTCCATGCGCCGAACGAAAGTGGTCTCACCTTTAAGGCCGGTGATGCCTATAACGTCGTTCCCAGCTATGTCAAGGCTCCTAAATCGCAGGCCCTCATAGAGGCCCTGAAGAATCTTCATTATGAATACCGCGATGAAGGGGAGACCGTGGGCATTCTTGGTAAAGGGATGCATGCCCAGTTTGCTGAAAAGGGTGTCAATGCCATCCATCGCTATCTGCTTGCCCTTGAGGCCATGGGATACCCGACGAAGGCGGCCCGTTTTGTGAAGGACAATCTGGAGGGGCATCTTTTTGCAGAACCTATTTTTGGTGATGTCAAGGATGACGCATCCGGTGAGCTCAAATTCAACCTCGGTAAGATTGAACTTACGGAAAAAGAAGAAATCCTGTCCATCGATATGCGCCTTCCCGTGACCTATCCAAAGGAAAAGGCGGTTGAAGCCATTACGCAAAAAGCGGCTGAATACGGCTTTACCTATCATGAATTTGACTGGTTGAAACCGGTCTATCTGCCCCTTGATTCGCCTATCATCAAAAAGCTCATGGATAGCTATGTTGAAGCGACGGGTGATACGGAGCATAAACCCCTTTCCAGCGGCGGCGCCACCTATGCCCGTGCCATGGATAACTGTGTGGCCTACGGCATCATCCTTCCCGGCGTTGAAAAAAGTGAACACATGCCAAATGAAAATATGGTTGTTGATGATTATAAAACAGCGATGAAAATCTACATCCACACTTTTGTGAATTTCAACCGCTGATGCCTCCTCTTGCTTCCTGTTTCCGTACAAATAGAAAGAAGGGTCCTTATGTCAGACGTACAAGCAAAGAAAAAGAAACAAATGTTGAGCTCTTATTCCATTGTATTTTTAGTCCTGATCGTTGTCGCTATCCTGACTTGGTTTGTCCCTCAATCCGTTGTCGTTAAAAATAACGGGACAAAGGAAATCATTTACAACGCCATTATGGTCGAAGGCAAAGTCGTGACCGGACAGGGCCTGCAGCCCATGGGCCTGTGGGACATCCTCATGGCGCCGATTCGGGGCTTTGTCAAGGCCGCTCCTGTTGGCTTTGCCATCCTTATGGCCGGAAGCTTCCTGCACCTCATGAACCATGTCGGAGCCATGAATTCGGCCATTGGCTGGCTCCTCAAACGGTTTACGGGAAAGGCCCTGATCATCGTTCTCATGTTTGTTTCTGCCTTATTTGGCGCGGTCTATGGACTGTGGGAAGAAATCCCGGCTTATTCCATGGTCGTCGTTCCCCTTTTTGTACTTGCCGGGTATGACGTCATTACTGGGATCGGTGTCCTTTTTGTCGGGGCTACGGCGGGCAATATGGCAAGTATTGTCAACCCCTTTTCCTTGGGGGCTGCCGTAGGGGCCATTGGAACCGATGGACTGTCCATGGGCAGCGGCATGCTGCTGCGTATTGTCATTTTCTTCGTCCTTTATGTTGTGGGGCTCGTCTATATGCTCCACTATGCCGACACGGTCAAAAGGGATCCAACAAGATCCATCGTCCACGGTCTTGATATCAAGACCCTTGTTGATGAAGATCACAAAATGGAAGAATTTACGAGCCGCAAAGCTTGGTCCATCACCCTGCTGGTGGTCATTATCCTGGCCCTTGTCTGCGGGTACATGCCTTGGGACGCCATCAAGTTTGCTGACGGCAGCACCATGAAGGACGTGGTGAATCTGCCTTTCCGCAGCTTGGCCAAGGTCCCTATCCTGGGTGAACTGTTTGGCGCGGGTCATTATACGGAATTTGGCGATTGGTACTTTGATGAATTTGCCTTTGTCTTCCTTGTTGGTGCCTTGCTCTTGGGGCCCATCAACAAGATTCCTGAACCGGAATTTGTTCGCGAATTTGTTGCCGGTGCCCGTGAAATGCTGGGCGTTGTTCTCGTCCTCACCGTGGCAAACGGGATTTCTGTCATCATGGGCAGCAAAACGGCCGGTATGAGCGTAACGTTCGTGTACTGGATCCAGAATGCCCTTCAAGGTGTTCCCGGCTGGGCTTTTGCCATTGCAGCCGCCCTTGCTTATGTGGGCATTGGGTTCTTTATGCAGTCGACAAGCGGTGTTGCCGGCATTACTATGCCGATTCTTGGTGCCGTAGCCTATGCACTTTTCCAAAGTGCTCCCATTGGTTCCATTGGTGGCCAGGTCATGTTGATTGCTGCTTTTACGATTGGTCTTAACTTTACGAGTGCAATCTATCCCAGTGCGACCAATATGGGGACCCTTGAAATCTATCAGATTCCCTATGATCGGTATCTGTCCTTTATGCTGAAAATTGATATGGTTATGCTTATTGTCGGTATCGCGATTGTGTCCGTGGCACCGATGCTGGGCATCTTGTAAGTCATTTTTTGGCGCTGCGGAAGCTGCGCCGCAATTAGGTGAAGGTGAGCCCCTTGCTCTTTGGGAAAAGTGGGGCTCATTTTTTTATGAAACGAAAGAGGGAAATTTTTGCGATTTTCCCATCAATTATGGCCCATCACTTTTATTCTTGTGACAGATAGGGTATACTTTTATCTATCGCATATTTTTTTAGAGAGAAAAGAAAATCGAGGGGGACTTTTTTATGAACATCGTTATGGAACTTGCGCTGATTTTCGGCGTTTGTCTCGTTGGGGTCATAGTGGCATCCATCATGCCCTTTGCCGTCCCATACAGCGTCATCAGTCTGCTCATCCTGATGACTTTGCTGTATCAAAAGGCCATCAAGCCCTATCAGATTGAAAAAGCAAGCCGCTTTTTCATCGAAAATATGGGCATCTTTTTTGTACCGGCCGTCGTGGGCACGATGGAATACGTGGAGACGCTGAAAAACTATCTGCTGCCCTTTTTGGTCATTACGCTTGTGACAACGCCGCTGATTTATTTTGTGACGGGGTGGACTGTTCAGCTGATGCTGCGCCATAGGGAAAAGAAGGGAGTTCGTCATGCTTGAAAACGTGACAGCCACGCCTTTTCTTGGCCTTTTCCTCATCCTTGTCTGTTGGATCATTGGTGTCAAACTGCAGAAAAAGACAGGGTGGCTCGTCTGCAATCCTGTGCTGACGTCTTCCTGTATGATTGTCCTCATTCTCATGGCAACCGGCATTCCTTTGGACCATTTTCGTACCGGTGGCTCGCTTATTTCCATGCTCCTAGGTCCTGCCACAGCTGTGCTTGCTCTTACGATCTATCGGCAGAAAGCTATTTTGCATGAACATTTCCTGCCCATCCTCATCGGCTGCGCCTTTGGCAGTCTTGTCAGCATTGCCGCGGCCGTTGCCCTTTGCCATCTTTTTGGGACCAATTCCATTTTTTCGGCGTCCATGCTTCCTAAGAGCGTTACGACAGCCATTGCGCTGGGAATTTCCGAAAGCGGGGGCGGGATTCCCGGCATTACGGCAGCTGCTGTTGTCATTACGGGGATAGAAGGGGCCGTTCTGGCTCCCTTTCTGGCCAAACATTTCAAGATTACAGATCCCGTTGCTGAAGGCGTTGCCATCGGGGCCTGCAGCCATGCCATTGGCACGATGAAGGCCTTGGAAATTGGTAAGATCCAAGGGGCTATGAGCTCCATCTCACTTTGTGTCTGCGGGATTGTTACGACGGCGCTGGCGGTTGTGTTTATGTAAATATGGAATCGGCCCCAAAATTGGGCCGATTCTTCAAAATGACGTGCCTCCATTGCTCAACCTCTTATTTTAAGGTAGCAATGGAGGCATGTCGATTCGTACGACGTTTCGTTACTGATTGGGGGATCGCTTACGCCTGGGGGCTTCCTTTCCTACCCATGTGTCGTCACTTCCAGCGCCCAGCTTATCAAAGCGGAAGCTTTTTGCAATTTTCAGTCCATATGGGCCCATCTACTTTGTCGCTCGCGCACCCAACCTCCTAGACGTACCGGCCTCTGGCCGCAAGGAAACTCA